>JACCDG011129788.1_pt1 | contig 56814 bp, 49 predicted proteins | sample 7442471 | NCBI WGS metagenome assembly JACCDG01 (sample SAMN15323444, study PRJNA562643) | freshwater metagenome | isolation source: river surface water | place: USA:Blue River Watershed | collected 2017-08-17 | reverse complement strand
GTGTTGAAATAAAAATATTTAACTGTGCAAGTTCAATGATTGGATATTTGGGTTTACAAGGTACACATTGGTTCAATTCAGTAATAAATATTTGGAAACAAAAAAATCCAAGTATTAAATCCAATTATAAATTAGAAATTCTGATTGATATTAAGCAACTGGAACAAATGACAATACAAATGCTTTTTAGTAGTTCCACTTCAAGATATTTTCTAGTGGATATTTGTAAAGGAGGGTTAGATATACCCATAAACAATCAACTTTATGGCAAGTCAAATGGGTCAAGTAGCTTATCCAACTTAACTAATACATCCAATTCAAACACAACAAATGAAATAACCTTTGTTTGTGAAGGCAATACTAATAAAATAACAGTGGAAGAAATTAATGGGGAATTTAACAGTTTTATTTCTGATATTAAAAAATATGAATTTGCAATTGGAGACAAAAACGAAATTTCCATATGTAAAATAAAATTGGAAAAGACCACGAGTAAAAAAGAAATACCCAACCCAGAATATCAGGCCTACTTGGAGAAAAAAGAATTGCTGGAAAATATCAAATTGGAAAAATCAGATGTGTTGGTTAAAGAATTAGCTAATATCCCTGGAAAAACAATTTGGGAAATTGAAATAAAAAAAGAAGTAAAAACCCAACATGTTAATTCTGGATATAAAACATTTGATACCATGTATTTAAGAGAAACTGATGAAAAAAAATTATTATCAGTGTTAAGTAAATTTAAATCTAATAAAGAGTTATTAAAATCCCTTGGATTACCAAATAAATTATGTGTGTTACTTGATGGTCTTCCGGGAACTGGGAAATCTTCAACAATTTTAACTATTGCATCATATCTTAAAAAAGATATTTATTATTTGTCTTTTGGTGACACTATTGAAACCAACGAAGATTTACAAATGATTTTTGACCATGTGGTTAAAAACTGTAATGGAGGCATTATTGTGGCCGAAGATATTGATGCAGTTGGTACTCTTTTACATAATAGAACTGGAACCAATACTAATACAAACATAAAAGATATGGATGAAACACCAACTCAAAAATTATCATTGGCTTATGTGTTAAATTTACTTCAAGGTACAATTACCCCGGACAATTTAATTTTTATTGCAACTACAAATCATATTGAAAAATTAGATCCAGCATTTTACAGACATGGTAGATTTGATGCCCGTATAACTTTTAAGCTTGCGGATCATTTCCAGTTAAATAAAATTTATTACAAGTTTTTTAATAGAAATATTCCAGCTGATTTACTAAAACTAATTCCTGAAAACAAGTTTACTCCAGCCCAATTTATTTTCACAATAAAAGATTACATTTCAGAAGATTTCCCAGACGAGGTTATTTTGAGTGATTTTTTATTATTGGCTTAATTTATTTGATTTTATTTGCATAAAAAAATTGATTTATATTTAATTTATTACAATATTATGATAATTTAACTTAATGAATAACAAATTACAAATTATTGTTGAAGGAAACATTGGATCTGGTAAAACTACTTGTTTAGACAAATTAGAATCAAATGAAAATTTTGAGGTTATTCGAGAACCAGTTGATTTGTGGTTAGGAGTAACTGGGTCTGACGGAAAAAATCTCTTACAAGAATTTTATGAAGAACCAACCAGATATGCATATTTATTTCAAACAATGGTATTTAAAACTAGATTACAATCAATCGAACACGAACAAACCAAACCCATTAGATTTTGCGAAAGATCAATTTGGACAGATCGACATGTATTTGGTAAGTCATGTATTAATTCCGGAAAATTAAATGAACTTGAAACCAATTGTTATAAATTTTGGTTTGATTGGCTTGAAGAAAAATTTTATGAAAAACCACATGCTATTATTTATTTGAAATGTTCTCCCGAGAAATGCTTTGAACGGATGCATCAACGTGCACGTCACGAAGAAGATGGTGTACCGCTTGAGTATTTAAAAGAACTTCATGAATATCATGAATCATGGATTAACAATTGGACTCAAACACCAGTACTGATTATTGATAATGATGCGGATAATGATTGGGATAATATTATGCGCCAAGTAAACCAATTTGTTGCACAAATTTCGGGAACCCAGGCTATTTGTGTGGAATAGTTATTAGCTAATAATTTTATTTAATATTTTCCAAATAAAAAGTTGATTAAAAAAATTATTTTATTATTATCTTATTAAGTATAATGTTTAATACTTTTGTCAAGTTATTATCTGTTGGAGCTTTATTTCTATCTTATGTGTTAGTTCCAACCAATGCAAATGCATATAATCCAACTCAATTAACTAATGGGGTTTGGTTATCCGGTGCTGCCTATTGTGGTAAAGACAAATATCCAACAATGAAATTAGCAGGACCAGCAACTGGGTTTGTCTATAAATCCACCATTTATGATGCCAAAACTGATTTGCAAGGTTTTATTGGGTTGATGAGTTCAACTAAATCTATTCATGTGGTTTTACGCGGTTCTAGTTCCACCATGAATTGGTTAGATGATTTTGAAGTTAGCCAAGTTCCATACACCACCTGGCCCGAATGCAACTGCAAAGTTCATAACGGATTTTATAAGTCTGCTCTGGGAGTTACAAATAGCACAATTGCAACAGTAAAATCTCTTTTAAAATTAAATCCAGGTTATGATGTGTATTTTAATGGTCATTCATTTGGTGCGATTACTGGACAATTAATCGCGATGGAATTAGTTAAAGAAAATATAAATTCTCATGTTTACAATTATGGTCAACCCAGAGGTGGAGATAAGGCTTTTGCTTCTTTTGTTAATACAAAATTACCCAATTACTGGAGAACAACTCATAACAAAGACATGGTTCCACATACACCTCCAACAGAAGGCTTTGGATATTATCATTCTTGTGGGGAAATTTTTGAAGACGGAACAGGTGTTCTTCATACTTGTAGTTCAACTAACTGTGAAGACCCAAAGTGCGCTGAACAGTACGCACTTTACCAAACCAATACTGATGACCACCTTTACTACTTATCCCACCGAGTCAGCTGTGAAGCAAGTACTGTTTAATATTACTTATTATTTTATATTAAATGAATAGGAAAAATTGAAATAATTAATTAAAAATATTTTATTTATTTGAATTTATAATGTCAAATTTATCAAATTTACCAATAATATCAACTGATATATTAACTGCAGTACCAATTCCAAAATTTATCAAGTTAAAAAATTTGCCAATTTCTCCAAAATATCGTTCAAGAATGTCAAATTCGCAGTTTGATGAAAGTACTGATTCACTTAGTGAATTGAGTGTTATCGAATTTCCTCTGTTATCCACACCACCTATAATACCAACTAAACCAAATATTTCTCCAAGAAAATCAAAAGAAATAAAAAAATTAGAAAATATTTTACGTAATTCTAATTGTTTAGTAAATAAAATAAATTAAATTTTTACTTTACATAAAACAAATTAATATTTTTGTTATTATTCAATATCATCGTATTCAGAATTATCAGAGTCATCATCATTATCAGAATCATTATCAGAATTAATCATATAATTATCTTCGTCATCAGATTCAACAATTTGAACCTGGGTATTAGTATTAGTATTTGACCCATTAAACCCCTTCATAATTTGATTTAAAATATTAGCCTGGTCATTAGTAACCCATTTTGGCTTGTAGTTTGGATTTTTACTTAGTTCAACGGAATCAATAAGTTTTTTAGTTTGTTCAATAATATTAACAACTCCATGAAATAATTTTAAGTCTGCAGATTGTAAAATATATAGTTCTTCAGAAATTTCATTAATTTTATTAGTTAAATTTTGACGAATACTATCCATTTTAACTAAAAATTTATCAGAAATAATAATTAAGTTAAACAATTTATAAATGTAATAAAACTTGGCAATTTTATTGGACATATTTGCAATTGAATCACTAAGCATTGTAACGTAAATATCAACAAATGATAGGTCAGTAAATTTTGGTTCTTTTTCAAAATTATCAATTTGTTCAATTACATTTAAAAAACTTATTATTGTATTATCATCAAGATAAGACATGACTTCCATACGATAAACATCATCAAGAGCTTTTTTTTCATTATCAGATAATTTAGAAATATCAAATGTAGATTTATTTTTGTTTTCAAATTCTTCAATTTGCTTAAGTACAGCATTTAATTCATCATCTTGAACAGGTTGTTCAATAACTTGAACATTTGGTTCTTTTGGTTTAAAATGTTCACCTGTAACAATTTTTGCAAGTTCTTTACATTTGTCATGAATGTTAAGAGTATTTGAATTGGTTTTTTTGCATTTGATTTCAAATAATTTCCAATAAGGAGCAGGAATATTTGAACAATAAAACTGAACTGAAATATCTTTATTTATAAAACCAGTTATTACGTTAATAATATTTTCCACATATAATTCGGAAATTATTGGAAAGTCTTTTAAATTGTTTCTTATCAAGTTGGTTTTAATTTGTTCAAGGGATTCGATTGTTACTTGTTTATTTTTATATAGAATAATTATATCATCTTGAACAAATACAAGAGTAAATTCTAAATGAGATTTGAATAAAGTATTAAAATCAATTTGAGGAATTAAATTTTCTTTAATGACTTTTTTTGCTTGTTCTACAAAATTTTCTTCACCAAGTTCAACAAGATAATTTGTTAATTGGTCCTGATTATATAATTTACATCCTGTGATTTCTTCGAGTTTACCAATAACTTGTAAAACCATATCCAAATTAATTTGAACTTGATTATCAGTTGATTGTGAAATAATAGCTCTTACAATATCTTCATAATTATTAGGATTAGCTGTGGATTCCATTAAATTTATATTAAATTAAGTTATAATATTTAGTTTTTTCATTTTTTTTAACAAAACGACTTTTGCAATTAATTAAACCCATTAGACTCTTTAATAATTTGAACCATTTGTTTTGGTTCGTAATTGTTATCAAAATAGGTAATATAATCTTCATCTGGTAAATCTAAAAGATTAAAACCAAACTGATGTAAAACTTTTTTTTCAACTAAATTAATCCAATTGATAAATTGATAGTTTGGATTAGGATTTTTATTCGCATAGTAACTTGAATACAACATTAAAAAATTATATATTTGGTATTTTTAATTATAATTTTTCAATTTTTATTTTTTTTGTTTTTCTTGATTTTCCATTTTGTTTAAATAATTATCATATTTTCTTGCCATATGAAAAAGCCATAGTGTTAGTGCTGAACCTAATCCAACCCAAATTATATTATTATGATTAATTGGGTAAACTGCAATACAACCAGCAATAAATAAAACAAAAAATTTAAGTGTATTTGATGTATTAAATAAATTATTTAACCATTTTGGAACAGGTTGAAGAGTATACCCCATAAAAACTCCAGTAACAAGTAAAAGTGCGATTCTTAAATAATCATTTTGAAGAAAGTTATTGTTAAAATTAACAGACTTTTCAATAACAACATTTGAAAATTGTTCCATATATATATTTATTGATATTTTTTTAAATTTTTTTATAAATTAAAATTAGTTAAAATTACTTAGTTACTTGATGAATTCCATTGGCTACATAATCAACATTTTCATTTGTTAATCCGGGAATACTAATACGCCCATCATCAGTTAAGTAAATATGATATTGTGAAATTAAAGTTTGAACTTGTGTTTGTTTAAGTCCAGTATATGCAAACATTCCAATTTGTTTAGTAATATGTGACCAGTCACGATTAGAACCAGCTGATCTTAATTTGCTAACTAAAAGAGCGCGCATTTCTTTAATTCTTCCAGACATTACACGCAATTCACTAGTCCATAATTTATAAAGTAGTGGGTCATTAACAACATTAGTAACAATTTTAGCCCCTTCAACAGGAGGGCTAGAATACATGGGTCTAATTATTGTTTTTAATTTATTAACCAAATTGGACTTTTCTTCTGGACTTCCAGTTATAATATGTAGAGCTCCAGTTCTCATCCCGTACAATCCCATATTTTTTGCGAATGATTGTGATAAAATGATATGATGACCATCGCGAATAAATATTTTATATGATTCAGAATCAGTTAGCAAGTTACCAGAAGCAAATCCTTGATACGCAGAATCAAACCAAACAATATGAGATTTTTTTGCACATAAATTTGATAATTCATTCCATTGTTCAATAGTTGGGTCAGTACCAGTTGGATTGTGAGCACATGCATGAAATAATACAATTGAACCAGCCGGCATACGAAAAATATCCCTTGTCATTTTTTCAAAGTTAATAGAATTTGTTGTTTTATCCAAATAAGAATATGATGAATGCCATAATCTAGAATTACTCATAATTTTTTCATGAGTTGGCCATGTTGGGTTTGGATAATAAATATATTTATTAAAACTTCCATTAGTTTTATTATATGAATTTATAAGTTCTGCACCAACCCGTAATGAACCAGTTCCAGAAAGTGTTTGTACTGTTGCAATTCGCTCTATTAGTTCTGAATTTTCACCAAAAGCAATTTTCTGTGATGCTTTAATAAAATCTCCAAGCCCATCAATTGGTGCGTATTCAATAGATTTTTCCAATTGTCTTCGCATAGCTGTTTTAACACAATCTAAAATATAAGGTTTTCCATCCGCATCTTTGTATGCACCCACACCTAAATTTACTTTGTTCGGATTAACATCTGCATTAAAGTTAACTGTTAAACTTAATATTGGATCAGGAAGTGACGGTCCAATATCTGCCCAGGGATTTTTTTTATACATTGAGCTAAATTTTTTTATTGGTGTTTTAATTAAATTTGATAGAGACTTATTCATTAGAAAACAATTGAAACAATAATAATATGTTATTGTTTCAATATTTTATTATTATAATATTAATAAGATAGGTTAATAATGTCTTGCATTTCAAGAAGTGGTTCTATTTTAATTGCGTATGTGTTTAAAAATAAAATTAGTTACGAACAGGCATATCAATTTGTTAAATCTCGTTATAAACTTGTTTTTCCAAATAAAATTACTTCTAATATTGTATAAACTATCAGTTGAATCTTTAGGAAAAATATTTTTAAAGCGTCCATTTGGTGTGTCTCTTTCAACAACATTAAAATATCTGGAAATTATTGTTTGTATTTTTAAATATTCCATTATTTTTAATAATATTTATTTATGTGACTGATGTCCAAGTACATAACATTTAGAATTGGTAGCCCATGACATTGGTACATCTATTTTTTCAATCAATTTTAATTTATATAGGTTGTTAGGTATTTTACTTACTATAATAATAACATCAGCTGGTGTTACTTCACTTAAAAAATTAATAAGTTTTTGATTGGTTTCTTCTGGAAATAATAAGTTACTAACAAAAACAACAGAACCAGTTGGAAAATAATTTTTAGGTAAATTAAAAATATCTGATTTTGTTAATTGAACACGCTCGCGCATTCTTTCTTCTAATTGCGATCTTTTTTTTTCAGCAAAAGCATATCTGGCTTCAACAATTTCAGCACCTTGAGCTTGTTTAAAACCATAAACCAGCCCATATGCTAGAGTTTTTCCATTACCACAACCAAGGTCAATAAATGTTTTAGAACTTGGGCAAATGTTTTTACTTTTTAAATATTTTACAATTTGCTCCATACCCGACCCAGTTAATTCCCCATATGTTAAATTATATTGGTTTCCAAGTGATTTATTGTCCACTGTAATAAAACTTTCTGGTCCATATAATTTGTTAATAGTTTCCAATTGTTTGGGAATAAAATATTTGGATGTTATATTGGAAAAAACAGCAAAAATAATTAAAACTAATAAAATTATAAAAAATAACTTTTTGTTATCCATTATTTTCAATTAGAAAAAATAATAATTTTATAATTAAAAAATATATTGTTGAGAATTAATTTCATCAAGTAATTTTTGAATTTGTTTAATTGCTTCAACTTTTGTCATTGGATTAGTTTTTACTTTTGTTGTTTTTAGTTTACTACATGAATCATCAGAAGAATCTGATACTGTCAAATCAGAATTATCGGAATCATCGGAATCATCAGAAACATTATTTAAATCAATAGGTTTACGTTTTTCATCAACTTGTTCTGTAAATTTAGCTGACTTCAGCGCAAGCGCTGTGGCTTTAGCAATGCTAAAGACGCACCAAGTTTTTTTAACTAGGTCTCTATAATGATAAGATTCTTCATTAATTCCACAATGTAGTTTTTTTAATATTTTTTTTGAAACAGGAATATTTTTTATTTTATTTATTGTTTCTTTTACTTTGTCGTCAGGAGCAATAATTTGATTTACATTTGAAACAACACCCGCGTATACTTTGTCAAAAACATCTTTTTTATTAACTGATTTAATTGTTTTTGTTTCTGGATCAACTACACTTGCGTAATTATTATTTAGCGCTGTTACACAAAAATTTTGTAATTGAGGTAATTCTGGATTAAAATGTTTTTTTAACTATGTCCATTACCCGAATTAATACCATTTTCACTTAATGTTTTATTTATATATTTAAGTGATAACACATTAGCTGGTTCATTACCTAATGGAAACACACAAATAACATTTTGAGTATTTGTTGTATTATTGTTAAATTGTTAAAGATTATAAATTATGGAAAATATTATTTGCATTGCCTATAAAAATGAATGATTTTTTTTCCTCGCGCGAAGGCATTTTTATTTATTAAGATTTTATTTTCAAATATAATTATAATGGAAAAATTAGTTGGAGAAATTATCCAATACATTAAAAAAACCCATTTTAATTCCCATTTAATATCCTGGGGTTCAATTGAAAAAGCCCAAGGAAAAATTAAAACAAAAAAAGACCTGGGAATATTTTTAGATAAGTATTTAATACCCAGGTTAAAAGATAATGCTCATTCTAATTTTAAACTTTATGATGGAGCCAAATTATACACCAGCACACATAAGCCAGTATATGCGAAATCCAAATTTAAAAAGCATTATTTAAAACCTCAAAAATATTTTTCAGAAAAACCAGAAATAAAAATATTAGAATCAAACATTTTGTATATTAATGCTCCAAGAACATGGGAACCAGATTATTGGGTTGATTATTTTAAAACAATAAATTATGTACTAAAATCATACAAGAAATATTCGGGAATTATATTTGATTTATCGGAATGTTTAGGAGGTAATTATGCTCCAATAATTGCACCATTTCATCAAATTTTTGGTCGAACCATAATAGCTCATGGATACAATGAAAATGCTCCATCAAACTGTTTTACTCATATTCTTAAAAAAGGAATAATAAGTGATCCAGATTCTTGGATAAAACAAATTCCATTTAACCCAAAAAAATTATCAGACAATAGAACAAGTCCAGTAAAAATAGCAGTTATTGTAAGCGCATATACTGGTTCAGCCGGCGAATTTTCTGGATTATTTTTTAAAGGAAGACCCGGTGTTAAAATTATTGGTGAGAAAACAGCCGGTTTATGCACATGGCAAAATATCCATTGGCTAAAAACTGATCCTAAATCTTATTTAAATACTGGACAAGCTTTTGTAATTGATAGAGATGGTATTTCATATGACAAAAAATTTTATTTAACTCCGGAAATAAAAACAGCAACACCAATTACTGAAGCAATTAAATTTATAAATAGTAAAAAATAATTTGAAATTTAATTTATTAAAATATTCAAAAAATTTAGATTATATTAAATTTTTTTTATATTATTTTATAATACAATGGACATTAACAAAGATGTTTATTATAAACCTTTAAAATATAATTTAAAAATAAATACATCTGAGATCAAAAATGTTATTTTAATTGATAGTACAGTAACAGAAGCTGAGATGTTTTTTAATTCTGTTAATTCATCAACTTTTCCAATTATTTATTCATATAATTCAAATAAAGAAGAATTGTTACAATTACTAACAGATAAATTTAAAAACATAAGTAGATTAGGATTTGTTATGCATAATGCATCCTTTCCATATAAAAAATTTTTAAATGATGAATATTTTTTTAATGAAACTGATTTAGAAGACCAAACAAAACTAACAAAATCACCAAATTTTACATTTATTATTGATTTAATAAAAAAATTTAATATTATAAACCTTGATAATTTAGCATGTAAATCTTTATTAGATGAAAAGTGGAAAAAATACTATGGTTTATTAAATTTAGAAACTGGAGTTATAATTGGTGCATCAGATAATTATACTGGTAATATTAAATATGGGGGTGATTGGATATTGGAATCATCTGGTGAAAATATTCAAAATATTTATTGGACTAGTAAAGTTTTAGATTATTCAAGTAAACTTGCTTCAACACAATTAAGTTTTAATGCTGGTAACATATATTTAAGGCAAACTAATTCATCTGCAAGTGTTGATTATAGTACTGATAATACTACATGGATATCAATTGGTACAAATTGGCCACTTGAAATTACCAATACAAGCACGGATTCTTCAGTTTTAACTGTAAGCATAACAACAAACATAATTGCAAATGCAACAACTGTTGGTTCACTTGCTAACTTTTATATAAAAACATGTAGTTCGAATATAACAATTGAAGGAAATAATAATGGCAATCTAGCTGTAATAACTATAAATGAATTACCAACTTTAACAAATGGATTATACACAACAAATTTTATTGGTTTAGTATCAAATGGTAATGGAACTAATGCAGATGGTTTTACAAATATTACTGTACAAAAAATTGGAGTTATAACTGACACAGGTGATTCTACAAAACTGCTAACATTACCTGCCGGGCAGGGATGGATATGTCAATCTAATTTTGCAGTAAGAAACGGAAATGAAATTTTTAATTGTTTTGTTAACAATTGTTATTCAACTGGACAAATAGGTACTAATGGAGGTGGCATAACTGGTGGTCGTTCTTCTGGAACTATAAACTCATGTTATTCAACTGGGAAAATTAATGAAAGCGCAGGTGGTATTTTTGGTGTAAACGCTTTAAATAATGCACGAGCAATAAATTGTTATTCAACAGGAATTAGTTCAAATAGTTCAGGAGGTATTTTTGGCGGGGGGTCTCATGGTATTGCTGAATATTGTTATTCAACAGGAGATATGGGTAGTAACGCAGGTGGTATTTTTGGTAGTCTTGCAGGAAATGATTACTATACTTATACAGGAGGTGCAATTGCATTAAATTGTTATTCAACAGGTTCAATAGCACCAAACGCAGGTGGTATTTTTGGTAAAAATTCAATAGGTTTAGCAATTAATTGTTATTCGCAAGGAAAAATAGGTAGTCCAGTTGCATCAAATACAGGAAATTCAGGCGGTATATTTGGAGCAAGTTCAAGCGGTTCGGCAATTAATTGTTATTCATCTGGTAATATAGATAGCGGTTCTGGTGGTATTTTTGGAATTAATCCAGGATTTGTAAAAATTATTAACTGTTATGTTTCAGGTAAACTTGTAAATAATGATGGAAGTAGTGATGGTACATTTAAAGGAAGTTTAATTGGTTATGCAGGTTATTCATGGGATACTTTTTATTCTGAAAGATATTCACCTTATCAAATTATAAATTCTTATGCTGAAAATTTAACTAATATAACTAATAATACATGGTCAGACGTACACGCTTCTCAATATCTTATTAGTACAATAGGTAGTTCATGGGTATCAACACAACAAAATTTACCATATACTTTGTTTAAACCAACAGAAACAAGAACATTGACTGGATTTTCATTTACTACATCACAATCATATAGTCCAACTCCATTTACACCAACATTACCAACAATATCAACTGGTGAAGGTACTGGAACAATAAGTTATTTTTCAACTAATTTATCTGTTGCAACAGTAGATAATTTAACTGGTATAGTAACAAAACAAAACTTCGGTTCATCTGGAATTGTTGCTATATTACATGAAGATTCAACATATCAACCATATATAACATATTTAACTTTAAATGTAACAAGAGCAACAAATATACCTTCTGAATTAACAATTCAACCACAAACCTATGGACCTGGTGTAACTTTTATAATTGAAAATCCAATTTCAAATAGTACTGGCGAATGGACATATACAAGTAGTAATATATTAGTAGCAACCATAACAAAAGATAATGATACTAAAATTTCAACCGTATCAATAATTGGTGCTGGAACAACAACTATATCAGCAAGGCAATCTGAAACTTCTAAATATTTAGCATCTAATCTAATTACAACAACATTAGTAATAAATAAAGCCACACCATCAGTTAGTTTATCCATACCAAATAATATGTATGGGGACCCAAATTTTAATATTACAAACCCATTATCAATAAGTCAAGGTGAATGGACTTATACAAGTAGTAATGATGATGTTGTAACTATAACAAAAGATAATACTACTAAAATTTCAACCGTATCAATAATTGGAGCAGGAACAATAACTATAACAGCAACACAATCTGAAACGGCAAATTATAACTCTGTTACAATAACAACGCCTTTTACTGTTAAAAAATTTAAAATAACAGATTTGGCAAGTTTAGGTAACTTTACTATTGAAAATAAAATTAAAACTGACTTTGTATTTCCATTACCTATATTAACAAAACCAGCAGGACACCCTGGTACATGGTCATATATAAGTTCAAAAACTAATATTGCGACAATATCTGGTACAAATATTGAAATTGTGGGAGAAACTGGGATTGTAACAATTACAGCAACATTATCTGGAGATAATAATTATGAAGAAATTAAATTATATACAAAATTTTCTGTATCAGATACAACTCCAAGTAATTTTCAATTTGTAAGTAAAACTCAAGTTGTATCATTACTTTCTGGTTTGACTTTAACAGGTTCTATTATAAATCTAACTTCAATAAATCCAAATGTTTATTCAACATTTAATCCAACAACTGGTACACAAGATGAAAAAATGGAAAATAGAAATCTTGTTGTGCAATCAATATTTGAAACTTTTTATGAATCCCAAAGAATACTCGTACCAAAACAATTAATTTACTTACCTGCATTAATTGAATTAAATTCATCTTTGTTATTATTAATTAATTCAAGTAATTCTGATTCAGTTAATCCTTTTATTGTTCAATCAACTGATATTACAGGATCTCGTGCTGTATTTATAAATACTCCAAATACTGGAAATTCAGTTGAATTTAATAGAACAGATAATTTAATTAATTACAATTTAAATATTACAAAAAATGAATTAAACTATGACGTTATAAAAACAATTAATTCTATTTCAGAACCAATTGAAAATAAAAATAAAGGTGATATTATTCAATTTGGTGGATTTTATATTGTACTTGGTAGTATAACTGGATTATTATTAAAAATTATGCCAACAATAACTGCAACACCAATTACAAAAACTTTTGGTGACTCAACATTCATACCAGATAATATAACTTCAACAAGTTCTGGTCAATTAACTTTTTCAATAAGTGGGACATCAAATGTTGCATCTATTACCAATAATGTTGTAACTATTACCGGTGCTGGTTCAGTTGATATTACTTGTACTCAAGCTGAAACAGTTGATTATTTGGCTGGTGTAACTACTTTTACATTAGTAATAAATAAAGCAACACCATCAGTTAGTTTAACAATACCAAATAATATGTATGGAAACCCAAATTTTAATATTACAAACCCATCATTAATTAGTCAAGGTGAATGGACTTATACTAGTAGCAATACTGATGTTGTAACTATAACAAAAGATAATAATACTAAAATTTCAACAGTATCAATAATTGGTGCTGGAACAACAACTATAACAGCAACTCAGGCTGAAACTGCAAATTATAACTCTGTTACAACAACAGCATCATTAGTAATAAATAAAGCAACACCATCAGTTAGTTTATCCATACCAAATAATATGTATGGAAACCCAAATTTTGATATTACAAACCCATTATCAATAAGTCAAGGTGAATGGACATATACAAGTAGTAATACTGATGTTGTAACTATAACAAAAAATAATAAAATTTCAACAGTATCAATAATTGGAGCAGGAACAACAACTATAACAGCAACTCAGGCTGAAACAGCAAATTATAACTCTGTAACAATAACAACCCCTTTTACTGTTAACAAATTTAAGATAACAGATTTGGCAAGTTTAGGTAACTTTATTATTAGAAATCAAATAAATACAACTACAACAATTAGTTTACCTATATTAACAAAACCAGCAGGACACCCTGGTACATGGTCTTATTTAAGTTCAAATCCAAGTATTGCAACAATATCTGAACCAAATGTTATTTTATCTGGTTCTTCAGGAGCTGTTACGATTACTGCAATATTATCGGGTGATTCAAATCATGAAATTACAAAATTAACAACAACATTTTCAGTATCAAACACACCAAGCGATTTTTCTTTTACAAGTAAAGACCAAGTTATATCTCAACTTCCTAATATAAATTTAACAGGTTCAAGTATTGATTTAACAACAATAAGTTCAAGTACTTTTGCTACATTTAATCCATCAACAGGTACTGACTTGGAAAAATCAGAAAACAGAAACCTTGTAGTTCAATCATTATTTGAAACATTTTCAGGTTCTCAAAAAATAGAAGTACCAAAAGATATGATATATTTATCTCCTGAATTTGAACAATTAATAACTTCTACAATAACATTAATTAATTCAGCAGATTCAGATTCATCAAATCCAATTGATGTTCCAGCAACAGATATATCAGCATCAAGTGCAGTTTTTATTAATACTCCAAATATTGGTAATTCAGTAAGTTTTAATGGAAATGGAATTTATCAAGGTTATAATTTAAAAATAACAAAACTTGCAACAAACTATGAAGTTACAAAAATAATTAACACAGATTTGGTTTCAATTGAAACAAAAGTAAAAGGAGATATAATTCAATTTGGTGGATTTTATATTTTACTTGGTAGTATTACAGCAACACTTTATACACCAATAACAATAAGATCTGGAGGTGATCCAATTATACAACCAGTATTTGGCCCTAAATATGCATTAGCATCACATATTAAATATGTAAACTTATTAGCAGACTATGATAATAAAATATTTATTAATGCATATATTGATTTTTTAAATATAAATGATTTTCCAAAAAAAATATATTGGGATACATCATTTACAGATATAAAATCAGTTTCTCATATTTATTCAAATAGTTATTACAGAAATTTTCAAATAAGTTATAACAGCGAATTAATTGAAATAGATGCCGATACACTTGAAATTAACCAATTAACTCAATTAAGCAAAATTAAAATTGGAAAATTTATTCCAAAAATGGGATTAAATTCAATAAGTTTTAATAAAATTTATCCACAAACAAATTTAACAAAAGCCCTTAGAATTGGATTTGCTGATTATATATTAACATTAGTAACTGATTTAAATACAGATGATAGGCATTCAGTAGAACTAATAAAATTTAAAAAATATGATTTATCAAATATTTCTGGTGCTTTAATTAGTAAAGATCAAATAATTAAAATAAGCAATTTAAATGGTTTAGAATTATATAATTTTGATTCAAGTCCATTTAATAAAAATGTTAAGTTATATAATTAAGTTAATATCATTAAATTTTTTAAATTAAATATATAGTAATTTTAAAATTATTATATATTATAATATAATAGGAAAATATTCATTAATAATTTTTATTATTTGAATTAAAAAATGGATTTGAGTCAAATGCAAATAGTTCAACACCAACAATATTTGAAATTTTAATTATTTGATCCTTACTAACTAATGCTCCTGAAACAAAATCCAAATCATATGTTTTTACATTTAAAAATTCCAAATGGTGTCTATCATCAGTATTTATATCTGAAGTAATTGTTAATAAATATTTTCCAAAGCCAATTTTTACAGCTTTAGTTGAATTAAGTAATGGATACTGTTTATTGTATGTGATAGATTTAATTCCAACCTTTGGAGTAAATTTTTTAATTTTAATTTTATTTAATTGGGTTAATTGGTTAATTTCAAGTGTATCAGCATCTATTTCAATAGAATCACCATTTGAATAAATAAAAAATCTACGATAATAACTGTTTGAATAAATATGTGTGATTTGTGAAGTTTTTACAAATCCATTATTCCAGTATAAGTTTTTAGGAAAATCTGCTTTATTTAGTAAATCAACTTGCGCATTAATAAAAATTCCATTAGCAAAATCAGCAAATAAATTAACAAATTTAATATGTGGTGCAAGTGCATATGAAGGTCCAAATAAAGGCTTAATAATAGGATCACCGCCAGAAGTTAAACTATTATTATAAGTAAAACTGCGTGCACCATCAAGCTCATTAGTTTGAATTTGGTTATATTCAATTGGTTGAGTAATTGGAACATCTTCTAAAATCCAATTATTTAAATTATTAGTTGGCGCATCTTCTATTATAAAACTATTTTGAGTAATTGGAACATCCCTAACCAAATTAAGATAATCAATATTTGGTGTACTTGCTATTAAATTATTAAAATTACGTGCCCCATTAGTTGTTTCTATTTGAGTAAATTCGCCAGATTGAGTAATTGGAATATCTTCAACTAAATTATTTGAACCATCGGGTTGAACATCTTCAAAAACAAAACCATTTGATTCTTCATTTTCTTCATTTGCCTTAGACACATGAGCACGTATAAAAAATCCAGCACCATTTGAATTATTATTTGAGCAAACTTGAAATACAATAAATGGTTCAGATTTTATTGTTAAATTAATTGAAGAAGAAAATAAATTGGTGTTATGTTCAGAACCAAATAATAATCCACCATTACTATCAAATATTTTTAAATAATCATAAGGATAAGCTTGTTGATTATCCAATAAACCTAACTCAAAATCAACATTACCATTTAATCCCAATATTGATTCAAGTGGTAAATTAAATCTAAGTTTATAACTTTCATTAGGTACATAAGAATCAGTAATACCACCAGAATCTATAATAATAGTATTAGAATTATTTTCTAAATTAATAACTTGACCATTAGTTGATGCATTAATTTTAATTTGTGGTAAAATACCAAATGTGTAATTATCAATTTCGGATCTAACATAAGAACCTTCATCGGATATTGTGAGGTTTTTACCTCCTTGTTCAACACTTTTAGTTAAATAATCATATGCATTATTTGTTATAAAATCATTTAGTCTAACTTTTCCGGTTAATCTAAGTGATAAATTATTTGGTAATGTTTTATTAATTGATAAATCATAAATAAATTGTGAATATTGTGTATAGTCATATCCGTTATTACAAATAATATTTTGTATATTTTTTGCACTAGAAAAATTCCAATAACCAATTGGTTGTGAGAAATTAGATGCACCATAAAACATTCTAGACATATTAATAACACCAGATGTATTCCAGTTATTTACTGGTTGATTAAATCCAGAAGCTCCATAAAACATATAAGACATATTAGTAACTGATCTAATATTCCAAGAATTAATCGGCTGATTAAAATTAATATTTTGTTGAAACATTGCACTCATACTTGTTACATTTGATGTATTCCATGAACTAATATCTTGATTAAAATTAGTGTTTAAATTATATCCTGCAAACATAAAACTCATATCTGTTACTTTTAATGTATTCCAATTATCTAGAGGTTGGTCAAATGCAATTGCATTATAAAACATCGCATACATATTTGTAACTTGTGATGTATTCCAACTATTTACTGACTGATTAAAATCATAAGCATTTCTAAACATACGGCTCATATTAGTAACTCCAGATGTATTCCAATTATCAACCTGTTGATTAAAATTACTTGCACCAGAAAACATAGAAGACATATTAGTAACTCTAGAAACATTCCAATTATTAACAGGTTGGTTAAAACTTGATGCATCAGCGAACATACTACTCATATCTGTAACAGCTGATACATTCCAATTGCTAACTTGTTGATTAAAATCAGTTGCTCCTGAAAACATAGAAGACATATTAGTAACTCCCGATGTATTCCAAATATTTACCTGTTGATTAAATGTTGATGCTCCTTTAAACATTCCAGCCATATTGGTAACTCCATATGTATTCCAACTATTTACTGGCTGATTAAATTTTTCAGCATTATAAAACATATAAAACATATTTGTTACGGAAGATGTTATCCATGTGTAAATTGGTTGATTAAATGCAGATGCTCCATAAAACATATAAGACATATCCGTAACTGAAGAAGTATCCCAACAATCAAGTTGTTGATTAAAACTGGATGCGCCAGAAAACATAGAAGACATATTAGTAACTCCAGATGTATTCCAATTATTAATGGGTTGATTAAACCCTGATGCACCATAAAATAGACAAGACAAATTAACTATATTTGATGGTATTGTATAAGGAACTTCTTGTAAACCAACAGCTCCATTAAATGCACCTGCTAAACTAACAATACCAACATCACCAAAACTCAATACTTTTTTTAATCTATTTGAGCTAGTCCATGGACTAGTACCTTTACCAAATTGTTTAACTGTACCGGTAATTGCAACAACAATAACTTTAGGACCAGCAGTAATTGAATAAGATTGATTTACATCAGATGAAACATTAATAGATGGATTTTTAGTAATATCACCCCAATAAACAGTAGCATTTGAATTAGTTCCGTTATATGGACCAATTGGTAAAGATATATTAGTAATTCCAGCAGGTAAACTAAATTCTAACAAAAAAGTTGAATCAACATTAAATATTTTATTATCTGAATTTATTTGTAAGTTATAATTTTTTGTTCCTAATATTTTTGGTAATTCATATTTTTTATTTACTGTTCCATTATTAAAATATAAAGTAAATTTATTAATTGAATCAAAATAAGTTAAATTCATTAAATTTAATGTTGTAACATTAATGCTGGTTAATACTGGCATAAAAGATGAAGCAAAATTATTATCATTTAAACGTAATGTTTTTTTTGATAAATCAATAATTTGATTATTTCCAGTTAATGTAATTTTTGGAAATTTCGAAATATGGTTTGAAATATAACATGGTTTTCCAGTAGATATACTTGTTATATTATTAGCAATGTTAATAATTGAATAAAAATTATTTATATTAACAGTTCCAAAATTTGATCCAAAGAACGAACCAGCAATAACCCCAGAATATTGTGCCATTGACCCAGATATTATACAATAACAACCAGAAATTGTTGTTGTTTTTGATAAACCAACATTAGCACCAACAAAAGCACCAGCATTATCACCAATATTACCATTAACAATACTTAATGATTTAGTAATAGTTGCAAAGTTACCTCCTGACATTTTTCCAATCAATGGACCTGCTGAACTTTCAATATTACCATTAACATAAACTGATGAATTAATAATATTAGTTGATTTAAAATTACTCGTTGCAATTGTAGTGTTAGTATAAACAAAACCACCACCATGTGATAAAATATTTCCATTTATAATTAAATTACAATTTGAAATTTTAACAGAACCAGATGATTTAATTAAACCACATTTAATATTACCATTAATTGTAATATTTAAATTTTTTATTTCAATAAAAGATTCATTTATTATACTAGTACCATTATCAATTACTTTACCTCCACCTGCAAATAAACCGTCAATTTTATTTGCTGTAATTGTTATATTTTTATTTTGTCCATCAATAATAATATTTGATGTAACTATACCAAAATCGTGCGGTGACCAATTATTTGTAGTTACATCATTATTTAATATATAAATATTATCTGATTTTTTGAAATATTGATCTAAACTCATATATATAAACATATATTTTTTTATTTTTGTCTTTGAAAAAAATTGATTTGTTTTATTTTTAATGTACTAGAATTAATTTTTAATGCAAGTAAGTAATAAATGTCAAATATGCAAAGAAAGATTTTCAGCTTCAAATAAACCAGTTGGTATTTTTACTGATTGTAATCATTTAAATCATGTGACTCAACAATGTTATACAACATATTGTTTTCAGTGTGAACAATCACGTGGATTATTAAGACATCCAAAAAATTTTCCAGTTTATTCCCAAAAAAATTTAAATTATATGAGTGTTGTAAGAAAGGAAATTTGTTTCAGTTGGACAGATAGATTGCGTGGTTTATGGAGACTTTGTAAATCAGTACCAATTATTATTCAATTATATTGGAAATTATTAACTGGTTCTATTGATATAAATTATTTATTTTCTCTAAATAATTATTTGGTTAATTTGTTTGATATTAGAATTTCTTGTTCAAAAGAATCAGAAGAAAAATTACTTGATTCAAGTTACAAACGTGTTATTATTTCAAATCACACCAATTATCATGATTTACTTGTTCTTGGGACATTATTAAATCCTTCTAATGTTTTTGGTTTTGTTGCATCAGATGTAATTAACAAAATAAGTTTTGGTCGTGCTATTACTAAAACTTTACCAAATGTAATAATTAACACAAACCAAGATAAAAAATTACAATCGGAATCTCATTGTTCAAACTATCAAGCAATAAGTAACTATTTTCAAAATTATCCTAATGAATCTAAACTCATGATATGTCCTGAAGGTATGCTATCTCATCATAGAACGCTTTGTCAATTTAGAAGTACAGCTTTTAAATTAGGTTATCCTGTACAACCAGTAATTTTAAAGTATAAACAAAATATTTTCGATTTATTAAATTTTGATATGTGGTGCTTTAAAAAAATAAATGTTAACGTTCAAGTTTTAGATCCTATTGAAACAGATGGTTCGCACAAATCAATCGAATCAATCAGACAAAAAATGGCAGATGCTGGTGAATTTTATTTGTCTGATGTTATTAACAAATAATCTGTTAGTAAAAAATTAAGTTTTCTATATAAAAACAAATTATTTTATTATTTTAAATGAGTGAGATAATAGCAAATATAACTGAAAAAGCCTTAGCAGTCTTATACGATAAAATTGAAGAAAAATGCGAAAAAGTAGAATTATTAACATTAGAAGTTACCAAGTGGAAATCACATGCGGAAAAAATAGATGAGGCAAGATTACTTGGTTTAAAATCATTAGCTAATGCGAATGAAAAAATAGCAAGTTTAGAGGAAAAAATTTTATTTCTTGAATCAAAACTAAAATTAAAATCAACCAAATATAAAAAACTAAAAAAAAATTTAAAAGAAAAAGAAAATTAATTTTGTTTTAATTTATAAAAATTGAACAAATTATAATTTGTATTATTAAATTTATTTATTTTAATGGAAAATAAATTACTCTCCTTATCAACTATTATAAAAAATGCCGATATTAATAGTTTAATAAAATATTTTCAGGCTTATCCGGAAACATCAGTATTAACCCGTTTGAATTCAGGAAAAAAACTTCCATTACTTGAACAAGTTATTAAATTTAAACAAACAACAATAATTAAATGGCTAATAGACAAAACTCCTGAAAATCAAATGGGTTTGATATGTCCTTACATTTTGTCTAGCTTAATTAATTGTAGAGAACCAGTAGGTTCTGACGCATATTGTTACTACATTGAAAGGCTTTGTAATTTGATTGAACAAACCGGTTCTGTAGAATTATTCAATGTATTAGAATCTATATTATTTGAATTACTTACTTGGTCATATACATTTCCATACAATATTATTGGTTTTTTACTTAATAATCGATTGCTTAATATTCCTACACGTTTAGCAGATCCAAATTTTAAATGGACATTTGAATCTGCATCAACAAAGGTAAAAATGTTTTGTCCAAAAACCCAAGTATTTAGAGAAATTATTCAATTTTATCAAAATAACAAAATTGATTTGTCTCAACTATTAGCTCATTTTCTTATTGGACCTAATATGAAATCTGAAAAAATTATTAATCTATTTAAATCAGTTAGTTTGAAGTCTAAGGTAAAAATTCGTCTAGATAATCCAACCCAAGTTCAGTTATCAACATTATTTGTTATATCCGGTGCAAAAGCAAAACTATCGGAATTATTAGAAAATCCAAATTTTGAGTCGGAATTTATGTTTGTATTAAAAAACTTGCCCGCTCATCCGAGCCGAGACGAAAATTTTGAATATTTTAGTAGTGTTTTTAGACTTGATAGTTTGTTAAATCAAATGAAATTTTCTAATGGTCCCGAATGGTATGGAATATCAAGTTACTACATTGACTATTTAAAATTATTTAAATCCAAACTGTCAAACACTTTATGGGACTGGATATTGGAACAAAATGAAAAAAATCCATATCCTGAAGACAAAGACCAAATAAAATTGGCAATTTTTGAATTGAAAGCAAAAAATTAATAAAAGTTGAAAAAACAAGTTAAAAGTATAATTTATTATATTTCCAATGATAAAAACAAAATTTCCAAGTTTATATACCATAATTAAAACTGGAGACTTAAATACATTAGCTCAATATTTTGAAGTTTATCCGGAAACATCAACAAGAACAAAATTATATACAGGTAAAAAACTTGAATTATTTGCACAAGCACTTATGTTTAAAAAAACCCCAATTATACAATTTCTTATTGATAAAACTCCACCAAATGAACTTGTTAATATAATTCCATACATAGTTAATAATTTAAAATATTGTAAGGAACCAACAGGTAACGAAGTATATCAGTATTTTTGTAAAAGATTATTTAATCAAATAGAGTCAACTGGTTCTGTTGAATTAATCCAATTAATTGAAACTATGTTATATGAAATTTGTACTTGTGGATTTGTTGTACCAGATACTATTATTACAGACTTATTAAATAATAGATTACTAAACTTTAAAAATAAATTGCAAGATTTGGATTTTCAATGGAAATTCGGTAATAAAATGTCATCGGTATCGGCTCGAATTTATAAAATTTTAATTAATTATTATAATGAAAATCAACTAAACCAAGCTCAATTGCTTGCTAACTATATAATTTGTTCTTATGATAAATCAGAAGCCGTTATAAAATTATTTAAGTCTGTTGATTTAAAGTCTAAAGTAAAAATAAATTCGCAAAAAACAATTCAAGTTCAATTGTCAAATTTATTTGTTGTATCCGGTGCTAATGCAAAATTAACCGGTTTGTTAGCTAATCCGAATTTTGAATTTGAACTAATGGAAACTATGAAATTTATTGATTTTTATGATTCTTCAATTTATAATTTTAAACTTGAAGTATTAGTAAATGCAATACAATTTTTTGATGCTAAATTAAACTATGAATGCAATTGGTATTTTATTGGTGATGTTCAATTTGAATATTTAAAATTGTTTGAGTCAAAATTGTCCAATGTTTTTTGGTCCTGGTTACTGGAATTAAATGAAAAAACAAAAAACAAAAAATCAAAAGAATATGCAGATAAGTTAATCCTAACTATGATTAAGTAATTTGTAATTAATTTCCATTTTATTTAATATAATAACAATTATTAAAATTATTATTAAATTAATTTAGTTTAGTTTTATTTTGTTTTTATGATATCAACAACTGAATCCATAACTAAGTTAGCTAGTTCATAGTTAAATGTACGATAAGAACCTTGATACATAACCATTATATTAGATTTTTCAGAGTTGGTTCTAGAAATGAAAACCTTATCATTTGATTCAATTCGCTCGGCAACCATAACAATATTAGTGAAATAGTTTGCTTTTTGATATTCAACATAGGTATCAGGATTAAGCACATTTGTAATATCAATAACACGGTAAGCAGGACGTTTTTCTTGAATTTGTTTTATTACATCTTTAATTATTTCAGATGATTCGTCTTGACCAATTGTGTATTTAGTTTCTTTAGTTGTGGAATTAGTACGTGAGTTATATTTTTCACTAAGCTTTTCTCTTAATCTTTCTTTCAAGTCTGTTGAATGAGAATTTTGATTTGTTTTAATTTTAGGTTCTTTTGGCTTTTCCTTTAAAATAAATTTAATTTCACGGTCAGTTTTAGATTCCATATTTATTTGAAATTCAGGTTTAATATACTGGGTGGCCAATGCATCCAAATTAAAATTTTCATTTGTTCTGACAGCTAATTTAAATTTATCAATTGCTGATTTTGATACGAAACCAGATTTATCGCCTTCAATGCACACTGCAAATCCTTGAGCATTTTGTTGGCTTTGGTTTTGAATTTCAGGGTATATTTTTTGTTCCATTAAATTACTTATGTTGGTAAAACTTTAAATACATTTTGTTAACTTATTAAATAGTTTAATCTAATTAAAAAAAAGTGAAATAAAAATAAATTTATCTTATCCCGTAAATAAGTTTATAATGTCCCAAACCATTAGTGTAATAGACAATTATGTTAAGTATTTAGAAAAAATTGCTTCCGAGCTCAATGATTACCAAAATAATTTGTATGATGAAAATCAAGAAAATGAATCAACAGACTCTGCAGATTCAGTAGACTCATTTGAAAAATATCAAATAATTTATAAGAGTGTAACCGACAAATTTAATTCACAAAAACAACTAATTGAAGATGAATACAATTTATTTCAATCAAGACCAATAAATGATTTTTATGAAACTGGAATTACACACGGAAAACTTGATAATAATATTCAATTAAGTTTGCTAAATTTAATTAATGATTATGCTTCAAGAACAAAAGTTGATTATCATCCTGGTTCTAATAACAAAGTTAGAGATTTAGTACATCCATCAGTTTATCCCTATGTTAAAAATGAAAAAGCTCAATCAAATAAACTAGATTTTTTCAAGAGACCATATGAAAGTTCAAAATATCAGTGGTTACCAAGTGAATTTCAAATTGATTCTGCCGGTAAATGTGAAATAAAATCATATATTAATAATTTACCATTGGATGAAAAGCCAATGTATGAACAAATAACAAAGTTATTTGATTCAATTGGACAAGAACTATCTAAAGCATATTCGTATGCACTAACAATTGATATATTTAATAAAAAAGAAAATTTAAAGTACAAAGAACATGTTCCATTTAATCCTATTAATTTTACAAATCAAAATTTACAGGTAATTACAAAAATTGTTCAAGTAACTTTAGAACCAGGGGAGTCTTTATTGGGTTCTTGGCATGTGGAAGGAATGGGTCATGAAAATATTATTGCAACAGCATCATGTACATTAGAACAACCTGATGGCTTTGAAGCAGAATTATATTTTAAACGAACATATTATTCAGATGAAGCTGGGTATTTAATGATGAACACATACCAACACCCACATGAATCAGTTATAGAATTATATCATAAAAATTTAGTTCCAGTTGGTAAAGTAAATATAAAATCGGGTTCTTTAGTAGTTTTTCCAAATAATTTTGTTCATAAAGTTGATATGCGAAATAATACTGAAAGCCCATTAACAAGAACTATTTTAGTTTTTTGGTTAATTAATCCACTTGAAAAAATTAAATCAACTAATGATATTCCTCAACAAGTATGGGATTGGGAACAAGTTAATCAAGTTAGATTAGAGTTAATGAAAGAAAGAACTTATTACAAACAATCATTTAATCAGAGGGAAATAAACTTGTGTGAACATTAAAATTTTTTTAAAATTTATATTACATTTGCATCCACGCGCTGATACAATTGTTGGCGGTGTGTGTAGTCCTTGTTAGAATGTAAAAACATTAAATGGCAAGCTTTGCGGATTATAACTAAATAGTCCAATGGAAAATCCCGGTGGGAAAATTTTGATTTAGTAACCGTGAATGTGTTATCATTAATGTTAACCATTAAAATATTAATCCCGGTAAAATCAACAAATGAAGTAAAAATTGGGTCTAAATCTGGTGTACTTGGGTCATCAATTAATGGAATCATAAAATCTTTAATTTCCTTGTCCAAGCTATTTACTGCCATATTACGAACTTTTTCTTTAAACTGAAAAAAATCTTCTCCACAATTAAATAATTTTAAAATATCTGGACGTGTCATTAAAAGGAACATGTACAAACAGTTGTACGCGCATAACCCATTTCCTCGTGAATTAATTACCTTGTTACCAGACCATGGAATAAGTATACCTGCGAATATTTTGTTTAGCAACTGGGTGTATTGGGTTTTACGGGCACTTGGACCTCCAAAATAAAAGTTAATAAATTGATCCACAGTATCATAAACCCCGTAGTAAAAAGATTCAGAGAAAATTTGCTGGGAAATTTGGTCTTCTTGTTTTTCACGGGTTTTTCTTTGTTCAGGGCATTCACCAGTAGTAGAAATAAACCTTAATAGTTTAACTGGAATTTGAGTTAAACTTCCCTGGTTTACATTAAATATATTAGATTGGGTTGACATTAAAATTTTATATTTTATGTGAAATAAGTAAAATAATTTCAATTTTTTAAATTTGGTTTATAATTAACTAATTATAATTTATTATAAATCAAAAATTAAATAAAAAATTTATTTGGTTAATCCAGTATAGTTATTATTAATAAATGCATCAAAAAGCACAAATGCTTCTTTTGGCTTATAAGTTGGTACTTCATGACCAGCAAAATGAACAGTACTAAATGCTAAACGGGATTTACTGGACCAAGGGGTGTTAAATTCACTAATGTATCCACCAGTTTGTCCATCGACTTTCCACAATTTCCAATATGAACTAGGTTTGTAGTTTAATACATCAAATACCACGTGGGCAGTGTAAGAAGTAGCACAAACGCCATCATCATCACCTGAATAAATAAGCATACGGATACCTGCTTCTTTATCATCAAGTAATTCTTTGTAAATGTGAATAACAGATTTCATTTTATCAGCTAATTCGTATTTGGTTGTTTTCGAGCATTCATCCCAAACAATATCAGATTTAACATGTAAAGCAGTTTTAACATCAGGACGGTTCATATAAACAGTTGCATAATTATCTTCACATGGTTCATAGTTATCACCAAGTGGAACAGAAGGATGAGCTAACTGACTAGTACCAAAAAATCCGGGTTTGGCTTTGGTTCTTTCGTGAATATAATCACTCATCCATGATTGCTGAGCTGTGACACAAACAGGATAGTCAAGAGCATAAGGATTAGAGTTGGAAGTAATATGCATGAAATCTAACATCATAGTTGAGCAAATCGAATTATTTAACATAGTTAATGGATTTGTACAACCTTGACTTACATACTTGTCCCAAGAAGGTTTAGGCAACATGGAACGAGCATTAAGGGCTTCCATTTCAGCACCAGAACCAGAGTAATAGTCAACATAAGGATTACCAACTGCAAATCCTGCAAAATTAATTCTAGATTGGATTGGTTGAGCTTTGTTATATTGAACTATTTCTTTAGCCCAAGTTGGCATATAGTGTCCACCATATGATTCAGAAGTTAGAAATAATTGATTTGGTTTGTATTGAGGGAATTTTTCTAAAAAGGATAAAACTAATTGTAAGTTGTCTTTTGCTGCTTGGTCGTCACCGATGTGATAATCATCAGAATTACCAGAATAAGAATAACCAACACCAACAGGCTGTTCAACGAAAACCATATTGGCAACACGGTTCCATCTCCATTCGTTGGGAATTAAATTACCAGAAGCATCAGGTTTAAAAGGTCCTTGTTCAGTTAACAGGCCCAAAAGACCAGAACAACCGGGACCTCCATTAGTCCAAAATACAACGGGGTCATTTACAGGGTCTGATTCAGATTGAACAAACCAATAATGAATTTTTTTTTCGGTTGCAGGAATATTAAGATAGCCTGAAAATTGAATTAAGTCTTGATTAAGTCCGGGTAAATTAGTAACTAGGTCAGCTTGAGCTTCGGGAGTCATTGGAAAACCAGAAATTACTGATGCAGAAAAAGAAAAAATTCCAGTTAAAGTTAATAAAATATTTCGCAAGTTCATTATTATTTTAAACTATATATTTTTTAATTGAAAATTTCAATTTTTTTTAGTATTTTTTTTAGTAATCAAATAAAATTAATTAAAGAAACTTATTTTATATCTTATAATTAAAATAAAAAATGGATATTATAAATAGAACAATATCAAAAAATTTTAGTTTTCAAGGAATGTCTCCAAAATTATCTACTCAAAATATTGAAATTGTTGTTAAATCATATGAACCAGCTAGGAAGGAATCATTTGGACATGATTCAGATAATGGATTTTCTGATGAAAAACCATTAATAACACCAAAACTAACTAAATTGCAAAAACTTACAAATTGGTATTTAGAAAATAGAGCCCCAATAATAAATAAAATGTTAACTATAACTGTACATATATTTATTATGGTTATATTTGAAATATATTTTTATTTTAACTATGTGATTTATTTAGAAAAGGATGAATTTATTGGAAAAGTAAATAAATATATTAATCAATTGGACCAAATTAATTTAAATCCATTACAAAAACAAATAATAAGTAATTTTTTTATGGCTAATTTAGAACAAGTTAGTGCGAATGTATATGCGGAATATGTTAAATCTTTACATCAACAATCTCAATTAAAAAAAATTTTACAAATTTTAGCATATAAAATGGCGGGAGTAGTTGGAGCTTTTTTATTTTTCTTTTTTGTTTGGGGAACAATTAATTGGAAAGAAATTAATTGGAAAGGAATTATAATTGATAATATGCTTATGTTTGTATTTTTAGGAACTTTTGAATATTTATTCTTTTCCAATATTGTATTGCATTATAGTCCAGTAACTGATGGAGAAATTAAATATATAATGTATAATGGACTTGTTGATTACTTTAATCAAACTACAAGATAAAAAAACAAGTATTAAATTTACAAAGTAATTTTATATTTATTTTTTACACATTTAAGAATAAAAAATTGAAACAAAAATATTTTTTATTTATAAATTAATTATTAATGACTACAAGAGTAAGATTTGCCCCATCCCCAACTGGATATTTACATATTGGAGGTGCTAGAACAGCACTAATAAATTATGTTTTTGCAAAAAAAACTGGTGGAAAATTTTTATTAAGAATTGAAGACACTGATACTGCAAGGTCATCAACAGAATGTGTTGAACAAATAATTTCAAGTTTGAAATGGCTTGGTATATCACATGATGAAAATATTCATATACAATCAGATAATAAATCATATCATGTTGAAGTTGCAAATAACCTAGTTAAAAATAAAAAAGCGTATCGATGTTATTGCTCAAAAGAATATCAACAAAAAATTAAACAAGAACAAGAAGATGCAAAATTACCTCCAAGACATTATTGTAACTGTTTTTCTAATCAAGAAACTTTAGCTGTTGAATGTAAAAATACTAGCCCAGTAATTAGAATTAGAGTTCCAGAAGAATTAGAATCAATTACAATAAATGACATTATTAAAGGTACTGTTTGCGTGAAAACTTCAGAACTTGATGATATGATTATTGTTAGGTCAGATGGTTCTCCAACTTATTTATTATCAGCAGTATGTGATGATAATTTAATGGGTATCACACACGTAATAAGAGGTGATGATCATTTTACCAATGCATTTAGACAATATATAATTTATCTTGGGTGTGGCTGGAAAATTCCAGAATATGCTCATATGCCACTAATTTATGGTCAAGATGGAACAAAATTGTCAAAAAGGCATGGAGCTGTTGGTGTAGATGAATTTAAAAACCTAGGATATTTACCGGAAGCTTTACTTGTTTATTTGTATTCACTTGGATGCTCAATTAGTAACGTTTCCAATATGTCTGATGCAATAAGTAAATTCAACATAAAAAAAATGAGTAAATCAGTGTCAAAATTTGATATGGGTATATTAAATAAAATTAATAAAACAATAATTAAATCAAAATTTCCTGAAGAAATAGTTGGGTTGATTAATGCGATATCAAATGCGAATATTCCCAATGAAAAATTCAATAAAGCTTTTAATGAATTAGTCCAACGTGCAAATACTCTAGTTGAAATTCAAGATATATTTAATAAATATTTTACTGAACCGGATTATGAGTTAGTTGTACCTGAACAGGATCCAGCAATTATTGCCAAGTTAGCTGATTTATTTGATTCAATCAATTACACTGAGTATGACCAAATTGTTAAACAAATTAACCAGTTTATTGATGCAAATTGCTTCGATAAAACTCGAGTATTTAATACATTAAGATGGGTTTTAACACGACAATCAACAAGTCCAAATATTTATATTATAATTTATGTAATTGGAAAAGCTCAATGTAAAAAAAATCTTTCATTGTTTATTTAACAAATAAAAATTGATTTAATATTTAGTTATTAAATATATCAAATAAAATTTCAATGTGGTTTTTTCAGAAAAATTTCGACAGCAAAATTGCAGACCTTGAATTAACCAAATCAAAACTAATAAAAATAATTAACTCAAACAAAGTCACACTTAGTAAATTACAGGCAGAACTTGATACTTTATGTAATACGGATGTGTCAAATATCAAACCATCTGTATCGCAACCAAATGCTAATTATGATAATCCAAATAAATCTTGGTTTGAAAACAATTTAGCTAAATCAGCTGATGTGACAAATGCGCAATTATCCAAAGAACTTGACAACCGTAATGCTAATTCCGATAAAATAGCCTGTTTACAAAATAAAATTAAAACTATGCGAATATTTAAGGTATGTTCAGATATGGGTGATGTTGAAGCAAATATTAAATATTACCAAACTAAATTACAAAGGACTGAGAACGATATACGAGTAATTGAACTAGAACGTGATTATAAAAAACAAATGTCAAAAAAAAATTGATTTAATAATATTTTGCCTACCCAACCCAATATTTTAATGAATATTTTTCAAACTTTATCAAATGTATACAATGGAATTGGCAAAAGTATTTGCGAATATAAAATTGGAAAATTAGAGGCTGAAAAAGCTGATTTAGTTAATAAAATTAATGCTAATACAAATACATACTTAGAAGCAAAACATCAAATGGATACTTCTATTGCAAAAATTAAAAAAAGTGTGGAAACAAAAATTGATCTTTCAAAACTTGACCAAACTGAACTAAAAGCTGACCTTGATATTTTGGATAAGGAAAATCTTGATATAAAAATTTTTAATCTTTTAAAACTGGTAATAGAAATAGGACAAGAACCAAATCCATCGGAAGATAAATTAATTCTCATGATTAAAACAATTCATAATTTAGAAAATTATATAACTAACCAAGCAGACTTAATTTTAAATGCTGAAAATCATTATTTACAAAACAAGGTAAATAAAATTGATATGAAATTATTTAAACTTAACGCTAAACTCCTTACAATCTATTAAATTGACCAAATTATTTTTTGTTTTGTCTAATGTTTATTTTATATGCCTGAACTAATTTAAATAACATAGTCAATCGTGAATCCAGTAACTCAGTTTCCACTTTTAATTCTTTAATTTCTTTTTTTAAGCAAAATTGTCTCATTGATTTAAAATATAATGACTCATGTGTTTTTATTTTATTTGAAATTTCTAACAAAATTCCATTAATTTTTTGAATAAGTATTGCAATTGCATTTAATGATAATTTAATTGGTTCTGGTATTTTTGCTAAAATTTTAGTTTTTGTTGTTTTAATTTCAACTAGTTCATAATCTAAATTAGCATTTGTTGAGGTTATAATATAAGGATTAGTAATTTCTTCAACAAGCAATGTAAATTCTTCGGAGTTTTTTGAATAAGTTCGTAGCACATCCCAAACTATGCCATTTGTTATTTTTAATTTTAATTCCAAATCAGTTGACTCAATTTGTTTTTTATAAATTGAATATTCTGAATCAGTTGTTTCATAAATAAATTTAAAAACATTTTGTGATGATGTAATAGATGTTGATAATATTGTAATTGAATAAAATAATAAATTCACTGCTAATAACGGAATACCTGCATGCCAATACAAGTTAAGTAGTCCCATCTATTATATTTGAGAAAATTTAATTATATTAAATAAAAAAATTGATTATTAAAATATTTAAAAAATATCTACTATAATTAATAATACAGATGTCAGATAAAATAGAAAAAATAAAACAACTTAGTACTATGCGCGCTCAGTCACCAAGTTCTATGGTCACCTTGGTTATCCCACCCAAGTTCTGTTTTTAGCCAGTGGTTAGTAAAAGAAATATCTATGGCTAAAAACATAAAAGACAGAACAAATAGACAAAATGTTCAAAGAATTTTAACTATACTACAACAAAAGTTAGTTGGTTCCGGATTAAATTACAATCAATTAGGAATATTTTGTTTTGTTGGTATTGATGAATTTTCAGAAGAGGTTGTAGAATTTATTGAACCGGACAATAAAATAACACAGTTTTATTATTCTTGTGCAAATAAATTTCATGTTGAGCCAACTAAAAAATATATTGGGTTAGATATATCTGGTGTATTAGTTTTTGCTAATGGAAATGAATGTTTATGTTATCAGTTTGTTGGTGGACAGTTTGTTAAATTATTTGGAATCAATGGAAATCTAACCAAATCTCACAAAAAAGGTGGATACTCGGCAAATCGATTTGCCCGATTAGCTGATGAATCAAGGCATGTGTATATAGTTAGAATTGCAGATAGATTAAAAGAATTGGATAATTTATCCAGTTTATCGGATAAAATATGGATATTTGGCTCAGAAGATATTGTTCAAATGTTTTTAACCTATTGGACCCAACAATTAGCTCAAGTAAAAATATCCTATGGTGGATTTTTAAATTTTAATTCCAGTACAATTGCAAACAATCAATATTGGATAGATTTTTTGTCAAAGCCTTCTGGTATGACATATGAATCTTACTATAATGAAATTACCCAAGCACTTGATACCAATCCAGATTTACTTGATTTTGACCCAGCAAATAAAACCAATACAAAGTTTTTTATTAAGAAAACTTTTACGGAAAAATTGGAACAAAACCAAATTCCATTTCCTACATTAAAATCCAAATTTTACAATAAGTTGGGATTATTTGAATATGTCGGAATGAAATATTTTAGTTATTTAGAAAATAATTTTGAATTTAATGAGTAAATTAAATAAAAAATAAAATTAGCAGTTTGTTGTTATTTAGTTTATAATTAGTTTTTTTCTGTATTAGTAATTTCGTTTATGTGTTTTACTTGATTTAATTCCCAATCATAATAAATATCTGGATTGGTATTGTGTTTCCTACTAATATTATTTTGTTCAAATATATCAATTAAAATAGTTTTATTATTGGCAACTGTCCAAGCAGGTTCATCAGCAAATTGTGAAAAATATATTTGCTTTTTTACATCTAAAATTTCAGTATCAAATTGTTCAACTTGTAATTTTACTAACTGAAAATTTTTGTATGGAACCCAATCTAAAACCTCAACGTGAAATTTTTGATTTAATGGAAACATGTGGGATTTTTTTCCATATTTGCTAATAAATTTTGCTAGTGAATAAGATTGCCAAACCTGACCTACTGATAATTTGTGTTTATTACAAATAACAAGCCATGCAGGTGGTGATTTAAATCCATCTAAAGAACTGGCACAATCCACACAATAATTTTCATTACCACAGTCATAAATACATTCGTAAAAGCCCATTGGATATAAATAAATTAATTATTTAATTTATTTAAGTCAATTTTTTTTAATTTTTTAATTGCAATAATATTTGGCCACAAAAATGAATAATTATTATGCTAATATATTTGCAAGTGTAAAATTAAATACATGTTTTATAAAGCTAATAAAGAAGCTAAGTTTAAAGAATTTATTAAAAAAAATTGATTTAGCTTCTGTTTGAGTAATTATACACACATTAATGAGTATTTTTGAACATATAGTTAATCAAAGTAATATCGAAGACAAACTTCGTGAAAATGCTAATTCTATTAATGATTCATTAGTTATGAGTGTAAGTACTCAAAAACTTGAATATATCCAAACAAATTGGAATGATAAATTAGTTTTAGCTGGAACAGGAAAAAGACAAACTATTTCTGATGATGATTTTAATATGGAATTTAGTAAAAAAACTTATGACTTGCTTACTTATATTAACTGGGCGAATGTTGTTGTTGCAGGTGGTTCTATTGTTAATATTATTACAAAATCTCAGGCAAAGTTAAATGATATTGATTTGTTTGTCTATGGACTTGATAAAGCTAAGGGGTTAGCAAAGATTGACCATATTATTAATGCAATAAAACAAAAAGCAGAAGACCTAAAATATGAAACTAGAGTATACATGAATGAACATGTTATTAATATATATGTGTTTGACACTAAAAAGTTACTTCAAGTTCAAATCATTTTACGTTTATATGATACTTTAGCCCAAATTATGGTTGGATTTGATGTTGATTGTTGTTGTGTTAGTTGGAATGGTAAATCAATCCAAACTACTCAACGAGGCTTATACGCACTATCACATCGTGTTAATTTGGCTAATTTAAATCGAAGAAGTCCAAGTTATGAAAATCGTTTAATTAAATATTCAGCAAGAGGTTTTGATGTTGTTACTAACTTTGATTTTAAAAATATTTATAACAAGTTATTTTTTATGAATTCAAATAATTATGGCTTTACTCGATTACTTGAACAAGAATTAATAAATAATGGACAGCTAAAAAATATTATATTTTCTAATACTTTGCGCTTAAGAAAAATGTCCTCTTTTACAAATAATTATTCAAATTATGTTAAATATAATTTAGAAATTAAAAATTTAACTGACACTGAAAATTGTATTACCAAGTACAATGCTAATATGGAAGACAGTGCAATGAAATTCCGCAAATATTCAAATAAAGAAGTTAAATTTTTACAGTCCAATGTTACTGAACAATTTACTGGCTCTTTTAATCCTATTACCAATGAATCGTGGATTAATACAACTGCTGATTCTGAATCTAATGAAACAATTGATGAATTAGGTAGAACAGCCAAATTTTTAAACCTTAAATATAACAAATACAATTCTGTTGATGAATATGAAAATGTCAAATTAACTGACATGTCAAATTTTGATACTAAATGTCTGGCAGTTATGTATTTATCAAATGAAAATGATATTGTCAAAATTGTAGAAAATAAAAATATTCCAACTGTGCAAAATATGTATCGCATTAGTCCTGTTCAATTAGCTATTTTATTAGGCAGAACTAGTTTAGCTTTACGTTTGATGAAATCCCATTCATATGAGTCCATGCGTGAGCTTATTTACTTGACTGATAATGATAAATTATATACATCTTACTGTAATTCAGTTGGTTCAAATTATGCAAATGTTGATGCTAACTTAGTTGCGAAGTATGAATGTGAAAATATTTCAAATAATATTCATAATCAAAACAAAGAAGATAACTTTGTCGATGAATTTCATAAGCTTGATGAATTTTCTCAATGTGTGAAAGTAGGTACTCATTCAACCCAAATTGAAAAATTATTTGGACTTAAAAAGGAACAATTGGGTTTTGAAGTATTTAGATTGTTATTTGATAAACTTGTTGGTTATTATAACTCAAACTTTTCATCTGAGGCTTTACAAAGTAAAATTATTCAAAAGTTTAGTGATGAAGAACTTGAACAATATCAAAATATAATGACAAGTTCTAATGAAAAACTTATTCTAAATTATGTAATTCATACTTTTACTCAAAACGAAAACAAAAAATCAGCTGAACTAAGTGCAAATATTATCAAACTATTTAAATTAAAGGGTTTTTATCAAGACCATTTGGAGTATTCTAAATTAGCAAATGAAATGCTTAAAATTAGTTCAAACTTATATACATGTATGGTTAATATTTATGAACCTAAATTAAATTTAGAAATAATTAATAAATTACTTGATTCAAAAGATTTTGATAGATTATTTAATTATGTACTTTTCTTAGATGATGTTAATCTAGTACAAAAACTAATTCCCAAGGATGATTTATATGTGAAATTAAAATATTATTACAGAGTAAGTTCAAATACTGAATCAAATGTTGGAAACTTTTTAGCTCAAATTGATAAAGAAAGACAATTAGATAAAATTAAAGTTAATAAAATTCTTAAAAACTCTGATGACCATGTTAGTGCAATTACTGATGGTGATTTAAATGAAAATTATACCAGATGTGAGAATGTTTTTGGTATGTGTCCCGATGATAATATAGTAGCTAAAATGTTGCTTATTTTTAATAAAGCAATAAATAAAAAGGACCAATTAAATGATAAGGATTTAACAACTTTAAAAAATATGCGCAAGTCAGTTGCAAATATTAAAAGAAATAGCGAATTTAATAAAGTTAAAAGTACATATTTTTATTCACAAGAGTTACACGATTTATTTTTTAATAAGGATAATTCTTCAAATGGGGTTATTTCTGATGAAAATTTAAATCAACTTGATAATAATGATTTTAATGAAACTAATGAAATTATTGTTTAAAATTATTTAATTATAATTTTAATTTAGTTATATCAATTGTTCTTAATAGCGAATTATCAATTTTACTTTTAATAATAGGTAAATTTTTATAAATACCATATTGTGGGGTTTTATTTAACATATAATAATAATTATCTTGATTTTTTTGTAATATTCCTTCTGTAACAAAAAAATCTAAACATTTAAATTTATCAAAATCTGATTCAGCAATTGAATTGAGAATTTGATAAATTTCCCAGGATGAAAAATTATTTAATTGATGTTTTGACAAAACAAAATCAAACTTTAACAAATAATAATTATAATTTGACATTAAAAATTAATATGGATTTTTAATAATTTGTTTAATTATCAATATTTTTTATATAAAAAATTGAAATTTTCCATGCCTGTTAATCTAAAGGCTTTAATTATTAATGTCATCCCATTTAGAAGTTACTTTTAATACTAATACCGGGGCTCAAAAGTTTGCTATAAATTTGGAAGCAGTTATTGACCCTAATACTGGTTTTCCGTATGAATTTGCGCAAGTTCACGGTAGAACATGGCAAATTACCTTTTTCCCAGTTATTTTGGATATAAATGAAGCGTTTACTCCATGTCCAAGTGAATATAACCATCGCGGAACATACCGCTTTAATCGTGCATCTCAAGTATATGAGCCATATAATCCTGTTTTAACAAAGCAAATTAGCTTTCATACACCAAATGGAATTATTGAGTTTAATGTTAAACCTGATTCATATACTGATCCAAATACTGGAAAACCTTACCCTTATGTAAATGTTCATGGTAATACATGGCAAACTGAGTTTTTTTCAGAATTACCTAAAGAAGAAGCATTTACACCATGTGCAAATAATCCTACTGATCATCGCGGAACATATTATTATTGTCCGGAATTTCATGCTTACATTAAAATGGATTAATTATAAATTTTCCAAGTTTTAATTTATTTTTAATTTAACATTATAAAATTAAATTAAAAATATTTAAAAAATTAAGAATAGGCACCTCCTTGTAACCAACCCATACGTTCTTTTAACAAGTCAGATCTTCCAGCACAAACATGAGCAGGCATATTATAATTCATAATGGATTTGTGTTTATGTCCAATAATTCTACGAGCCCAAGTTATTTGTAAGGTATCACGTGCGTGGTTAGAAGTGTTTGCGCAACCACGATGCCATACGTTTGCATTAACTAATACCGCCGTACCAGCTTTTCCACAAGCAGGTATTCCATTAGCTTCAGCATATTCTTGTTCAACAACTTGACCATATCTATGAGAACCAGGAACTACATAAGTTGGACCATTCTCTGGTGTATCACAATCAGATAACCAAATCATATAGGTACATACTAGCACAGGTAACTTTATCCAGTCAGGTAATTCTTTACCATATGGAATAATAACTTGTTGCATAGGATCATCCACATGCCAACTAGGAGCTTGACCACGACCACCTGGAGGAACTGAGAAAGCATTATTATGTATCACATGAGCTTTTAATGATGAATTATTTACTCGGGTATCAGGGACATCAGCTATTATCCATTGGGCAAAATCGGCTAGTTTGGATGATTCAATAATATCCACAGTTGTTGGTGAATGTTCAAAAAAACATTTATGCATAGAATGCGAACCAGCATACTTTTTATTTGAATTAATTGGATTTGCTTGTTGGACTGCATATAATTCTTTTTTAAGTTTGCCAATTTGTTCTGGACTAATAGCATTATTAATAATTACAAAGCCATTAGTATGAAAATATTCTCCAATAGTTTTGAATGAATCGGATGCAAAATTAAAATGAGGAACTTGGCTAGTTCCGGCTGTAGTTTTTTGACTTTGACTTTGTTGTACTTGTGTTGGTGGCGCAGGAGGTAAGACAATATTATTTGTATTATTTATTGGGGGAATTACTGGACCAACTGAACCAACCGAATTAACAGGTTTACAAGATGTGAATTTAGGGGCACCCTTTGCCCAAGCAGATTGAAGGGGTTTTGACATTACACGCTTAATTATATAAGGGGGCAAACCTTTAAACCAATTAACACAATTAAAAAAGTTGAAAATATTTTTCAATATTTAATTTAATATTATTTAATGACACAAAACCTCCCTGTATACACTAATCCCGAACTTTGGGAATCATTTTATGAAAATTTATATATATCCTATGTAAATAATCCTGAATATATTGCATGTAGAGACGCACATGCACACTATACAGATTTAATTAAACTAAACCATACTATATATTTCAAACTAACAACGTATACCAATAGATCCCGAGGCTTCAAATATAACTTGGGAATCAATGTGGACACCAACCAATTTAAACCATTTGGTTGTTGTTCTGGTGGTGGATTGTACTTTTGTAAATTAGAAGATTTGTACCAGTTTAGATTATTTGGTCGTTATTTGACTCCTATTATTGTTCCAAAAGGAATCCCAATTTACCAGGAAACTCATGAAAAGTGTGGACATACTGGTGCCAACCAATCCAATAAACTCAAAGCTCCATGTGTTTACCAGTTACCACGAATAAGAATTGATGATGACCAAGTAAATGAATTTATATCTAATGCTTCAATTGGCAATCGCCAATTTAAGAATTACCTGTTATATAAATCTGAAAAATACGAAGACATTCAACAATTTGTTAAATTTACTACTCATGACCCATATTGGAAAGAAGAAAGGTCTCTGATGGCATTTAAAAGAATTTGTTTGGAAATTCAACAGTTTCCATACAATCGTAGATTTTACCGTAAGAAAATTATGAATTTTCCCTCAGTTAAATTAGATCGAGTTGTCATAAACTTTTTGCTAACAGACGTTTTCCCAGAATTAGTTGCAAAACGTGAAAAAAAGTCCATACCAATAACCCAGCTAAAGTTAAATTCAACAGAATTTCAAAATGAATTTAGTTCAGATGAAATTAAATTATTTAGAGCGCATAAAATTGTAATTGCTGGTTCTTCTGTATTAAAATATATAACTGGAAGCAAGTTTTGTCCAAGCGATTTAGACTTGTATATAAATGTAAATGATTTGGAACAATTAATAAAATCAGAACATATTGTATTTGATAAAAAGGAACCAATGCAAATAGTAAAACCTTGTTGTCTTGTATTTAATAAAAAAGATCAAGCTAATAATAAAAATTTTTACCATATGAAAAATATTTTAGGTGTTCATGAAATTACTTATAAAACTAGTAAAAAATACCAGTTAATTGTTGTAGAAACAAAACCAGCTGATTTTATACGTGAAAATTTTGACTTTAACTTGTGTGCTATTGGCTTTGATTTTTCATCCGGAATATTTACTGGTTCATTTGTTAATGTTATTGAAAAACCAGATTATTCTGTGCTAACTATTCAACCTAGTTATATCAATAAAATGTGCGGAACTGAATCAGATGGCTACTCAAAATATCGCGCCAGAAAAACCATTCATCGAATGAAAAAGTATATGGGACGGGGTTTTACAATTAGCAACTGGAAAGATTTTTTAACCACAGTTCGGGATAAAATGTGTTAATTAAAAAAAATGAATATTATTTTATTTATCAAATATAATTACTTATTTAATGGATTTAAATAAACTAATGAAAACTTCTATTGTGTTAATGGAATATCATAAAAAGAAAACCCTAGATGCAAGAACAATTCAAACTGCAATTAGAATAATATATATGGATGATCCAAGATTAAATTCCATGATAACCAACGGAACTAAATATGTTACTATTGCTGTTAGTTCCAGCAAGAAAAAAATTATTAATTGGGATGCAAATAAACTTGCAGTAAGTGAATTTATGAAAACACATGCACCTAATATAACAACAACTGATTATATTATTGGGGAAAACGCTATTACATATTTAGCCGGTGTTTCCGATATAATTAACAATCAAGTTCAACAATTTGCAAATTAATTTACAAGGCAAATAAATTGAAAAATTTAAACTCTATAGAACTTTAATTAATTTATTAATGACCAAAAACGAGTGGATGATAATGAAATGTAAAGAACTAAATACTAACTTGTTTTTTGGTTCTTTTTCTGGTAATAATTTAATATTGGAACAGCTTGAGAATTCTAATCCAGAATTATTATTTGATGAAATTAATAAACTTTATCAAATAAACACCAGTCAATATAATTACAAAGTAACAATAAGAACAACTGGTGCCAATTACTATCAAAACTGGCATTTGGATGGTAAACGAGTGTTTGAAACTAGAAAAGGAGTAATTTGTCCGAGTGATTCAAATAATCAGTCTAAGTATGTTTTACATAATATTTTTAGTCCAACACCAACCTATAGTATTTTATATTATGGTTCATCTTATAACATAGATTTTAAAGGTGGGATTATTGAATTTATCAATGGACAAAAAATAAAACCAATGAAAAATAATGGTATAATATTTGATAGTAATTTAGGACACCAAGTAACACAACAAACAGATGGTGAAAGAAAATGTTTTTTAATTATGTTGTTTAAAAAATCCAGTTAATTAAAAAAATTGATTTTGTTTATTACTAGGGGTTAAACATTAATTTAATAATGATAGAACAAGAAAATAAAAACCAAATTCAGTCAATTGAAAATGAAATGGAATTATTAACTGCACAATATAAAGCTCAGTTTGAAAAGTTAGAAATGGAAAAAGTTAAACTTTCACATCCACAATTATGGGAATTTGTTAAAACAAATTTTACGAATTCAAATATATACTTTTCCCGAGAGTTATTTAACAAATCAAATTCTCATATTATAAAATGGAATTTTAAAATTTCCTATGCAAACGTACCAGTTCAAGTTCAATTTATTGATAATACAAAAGCTTTAGTAGTTGGTTTAGAACCTGAAAATAATATTAGTCAGGACTTATTTGAACAATTAGTTCAAAAAACTAAAAATGTTTTTCCATTTGAAATTAATATTATAAATACATGCACGCATCTTGGTACAGATTATACTTATGGAGAACCAGTTTTGCCAAATGAATTAAATATTGATCATGTGGCTCTATTTCATGACTCTGATAAAATAAATACAATTGGCTTTTACTACAAAACTTAAAAAAAATGAAATTTTAATATTTAAATAAAGTTTAATTATATTTAATGGACATTTTATTACAAAATTCAGATAATAAAAGTATTTGGACTATTGAAACAGAATTTAGTTGTGTAAAATATAAAGTTCAACCCAATTACAATAATAAATTTATTAAGTTTATTAACAAATGGCTAAGTATTATGTTACTAAGAGATGATGAGTTTTTTAAATTAAAATTAGCAAAAGAAGAATATGTGGAATTTATAAATAAAATTAACAAATATAAAAACACATTTGGTGAGTCAAATAATAATATTAGTTTGTATTTTAGCGAATATAATTTTTCAGATCAACTCGCTGATAAAATTTTAACTTTAAGAAACCAATATGGAATTATGCTAATATTTTTGTTGGCATTTCCATTTGATACATTTACAGATGATTTATGTTTATTTTCTAAGGAATTAAAAAACCTACAAGAGCAAATAAATTTAAAAAGCTTACTACAAGAAATTAGTTTTGATTTGGGTTGTTCATCTTATGCAATTGGTAAATTTTATGATTGTGTTAATAAAATTTATGATGTTGAAAATTTAAATACACAAAATGTAATATCTAATGATGAATTTGAATTATATTTTAAAATGGTATTCAAGTTTATTAATTCAACTATTGAATTATTTGACAAAAAAAGCAGTAAATATACTGTTAATGAACAAGAACAAATTAAATTAATTATTAATAAACAAAAAAATTTTTTACCTTTAGATTTTGTTATGTCAAATAGAATTTTAATTTATTTTATTAAGATTTTTTTTAAGCTTTAAATATTTATTTTTGTATTTGATATACTTTGTATAAAATTCTGGAAATAACATTGCTTTTTCTTTAATTTGTTCGTATTTTTCTTTTACTTGCTTGCTAAATTCAAAAAATATCCCAGGTATTTCCCGAATGTTTTTATTTTCCATTAAAAAGTGAATAACATAAAACCATTTATATTTTGGATTGTAACTACCGCTACCATTACCACCTATTTTATCGCCTTCTTTCCAATTTATATTTAAAAATTCTTTTTGATTATTATTAAACATTTCATAAATTTTTATTAAAGAATTTTTTATTTCATTCATAAAATTTTCAATATTTATCAATAATGTTAATTCTTCAACTGAATTTATTTTATTAAAATTATATTTATTTTCAATTCCTTGAAAGTAAACATTGAGATTTCCTGTAGAACATCCCAAGTCTCCCATTGCTTCAATGGTTTCTGTAGAATCATATGGAGTATTTACTGTATTTATCCAAAGAACAGCACCATAAATATTTATTATATTTGCAAGTTCTCCATTTAATACTCCGGTTGGTAATATTTTTGCTTTACCAATTGCACAAACTAACTCAAAGTCCAAATCTTTTAAAGTATTATCATAAACTGTGTGATTTGCCTTACTAATTAATGATTTGGTATAGGGGTTTGAAATGTTAATATTTCCAGATAAATATTCAAAAATTTTAAATAAATTTAATAATTGTATATTTTCAATTGGTTCTTTTGGACATCTTTTATCAGCAGGATTTATTTGACAAACATCCCAACAATTTGACATGCCATGTTGTAGCGATTTTTCATAGACACCAGTTGGTACTTTATTTGCACAATCAAAATCTACTACGTCAAAATATTGGTTTTCATTACCGTTACAATCGCATTTTTCTGCTTTTTCCATATAATATAATTTAGATTAAAAAAATTAAAAATTGATTTTTCAAACTAATAAAATGTCAAATGGAATTATTAATGTTATTATCTAAATTTGTTTATTTGTTTATATTTGTATTTGCATATTCACAACTATCAAAATCAATAAAACCAAATAAAGTTTTTAATCAAATTGTTATAATTAACTCAACAAATTTTGTTGTTATTCAATTAAAACCCAATGCTCAATATCAATACGTTGGTTCAGGTGGAAATGGTCAAGTTTATCAAACCTCATGGGTTTATTCCAATTATAATTATGAACCAGCTAAAGGGCAATTAATTAAACCTGGTGAAAAATTAACAGATACAAAATCTCGATTTGTTTACAAACCAAGTTGGTATAACTTAATATCTCAAATTGATATTGTTAGTTGGTTAAGTGTAAATAATGAAAATAAAACAAGTATTGTACATGTGCACTTGTTACCTAAAACCAAGTGTATAGTTTCTAGTAATTTTTTATTAGGAGATGAGTCTTGGATTATTACCGGCTCAAACCCATTAAAACCAGCTAAACCAGTTTATCACAATTATAACAGGGGATTTATTAGTGGAACTGAAAATTATATTCATGTGCAATCAGCAGGTAAATTGGATAAATCAATTTGGTATTTTAAAGCACCTGAACAATATTATCGGGATTTATCAATTGGATATGCTGGTACTTTAGAATTTGAATTAGTTTGGCTGGCTGGGAATTTAGCTGGGTTGCATATAAACTTACAAACAGTACCAGTAGTTAAATTGAGTTCTCCGGATTTGTCTGTTGATTATTTTTTACCTAAGTTATTACCCAAATGGACTAACATATGGACTATTCAGTTGATTCCAGAAAATTTTCAACCAAAAGTTAGCTCAAACCAATTTAATAAATTATTAGAACAAATTTGCTCAATTGAAATTCTTGGTGATTGGACTAGTGGATATGAAACTATTGGATTAAAATTGGTTCGAATTAAAATCCAATAATTATATTTGGAGTTAGTTTAGAGTTATTTTAAAAATTTATTTAAACAAAAACTACCAGTAAATTATAAAAGATATGACAGATGACGAAATTAAAAGCCAAATAAAAAGTTTACAGGACAAGTTTATTGCAGAAACTATTGGCTTGGATGACACAAAGTTTTATTTTAACGAAAAACAATTATCCCAGTTCACAGACAAAAGAGATTACCAAGTAGTTAAATTCAATTGGGGGTTTTTTAAGACTTATCATTACGAGTTAGGTATTACTGAATGCAAAAAAATACTGGCCAATAGTTTAGATGAGAAAGTTCGAGTATATGCTTTAAACCAGCTAAACAAACATTATCAAAAAAAAATATCCCAATTACTTTATCAAAAAATTATTTTGGACAGAAAGTTAATTAAACAAAATTCGGTTGAATCAATGTGTGGAACGGAATTAAAAATAAACAATTTTTTAGATAATTTAAAAAATCAATATGCTTGCCCTGACTATGATTTATGGTTTAAAACAATTGAATTAAATGATAAATTAACAATTATTAATGGTTTGTTACATCAGCTATTTACTTTAGAGTCAATTGTTAAAGGTGTTTTTGAAGTTTATGAAAAATTATTTCAAGTAAAAATAATTCAAGTAACTGAATTACAACCAGATTATAATTTATTTTACACCAATGAAAATATCAGTAAATGGCATATACAAATTTATAATATTTATGATAACGATGTTAGAATTGGAACTTTTTATTTGGACCTATATAAACGGAATTTGAAACCACCTAATCCTTGTATCATTCCTTGGAACGCTGATAAAATATCTCAGTCATATCCAGTTGCTTCTGTGAGTTTAACAATTGATGAACCATACGCACCAATTTATTTAGAAGACATAACAAGTTTATTTCATGAAATGGCACATATGTTTCATTTTGTTTTTGCAGGAACAAATGTATTTGCAAAGTTTCCTTATGATTTTATGGAAATACCAAGCACTTTGTTTGAAAAATTTATTCAATCCCAACCAATTTTAAAATTATTAACAAAGTATCCAGAACAAATTACAGATAACTTTGTTGAGTTAATAAAAAAATGTTTAATCGATATTTATTTTTGTGAAAATCGGATTTCATGGAAAAAAGCATGGGTTGATTATCAACTTCATACAGAACCGGAAGATAAATTATTTAATATTATTAACTCTAATGCTTATTTATTAGCTAATGTGCATTGTTTTAATTGTCAAATGGATGGGTATAGATATTTGTACGCAAGAGAGAAATCATCTGAACTGTATGAAAAATTTTTTAAATCAAATGAACTTAGTCAATCACATGGAATGAAATTTCGCAAAGAGTTTTTGTCTGTAAATTCATCCCCATTAAAAATATATAATGAGTTTATAAGAAATATTTAATTTCCAGGTTTAAATATATGAGTGAATTTGCTAAACAACCGGGTGAACTAATCCAGCCAACCCAACTAGTTGAACAACTGGGTGAACTAATCCAGCCAACCCAACTAGTTGAACAACTGGGTGAACAACCAACTGAACAACCAACTGAACAACTAGTTGAACAACCAGCAGAACAACCAACTGAACAACCAACTGAACAACTAGTTGAACAACCAGCAGAACAACCAGCAGAACAACCAGTTGAACAACCAGCTGAACAACCAGTAGAACAACCAGTAGAACAAAATATAATAATAACTTATTTAAATATTACTTCTAATCAAATTCAACAAATTATTGCAACAAACACTTCAAATATTATTTCTAACCAAGATTTTATGCATAAAGTTAGTGCAATACTAAATATAATTTATGAATTATATAAGGTTATGATTTCTTCATTTTTAATTATTTTTGTGCCTCAAGATTGTGGTGATCACATGTGTACTGTTAAAGAAACTTTTGTTACTTCTGGTAGTTTATATACAGGCGGTTTAGTTATTAATTTTCTTACTATGGGTGCTTTGCTAATTTGTTATTTATGTGAAATAATAAGAGAATATAAACTTATTACATATTTAGATGTTAATCCAATATTACCATCAGATAGTGTTTCGGTTGGTAATGCTTTAAAATTATTAGATAAAAATAAAAAAAATGAAATTTATTCAATTGACAGAAAATATCATTTTGCTGGATGGTCTGCATTAATAATGTATATTACAAATATAATAATAAGTGGTGTTGTAATTTATCATTATTATTGGACAAATCAAACAATAGTATCATATATAACAAATATTTTATTTATGTTTTCAAAGTTATCAAATATTTATTTTACTGTTAATACTGATAAAAATATATTTTATTCAGCTTATAATAAATGTAGATTACAATATAATGATATTGATCCTGAAGAAATTAATAATCCAGAAGTAAATCAAGTTGTATATCAAGTTGTAAATCAAGTATAAAGTAATTTAAGGAAAACTTTTTATATAACTTAATGAGTCTCGATAATCTAAACCATTTGATTTCATAACATCAAATAATAAATTTACATCTAATAATTCTAGTGTAAATGCACAAACACAAACTATTAATTTACCACATAATTCATCTTCTTCTTGTCTTGTTCTAAAAAGTTTATCTTTTTCTCCATCAGTTCCTTTTTCACCTTTGTATAAATTTAGATGAAAATCCAAATTAAAAGTATTATTTGATTTTCCAGAAATATAAATTCCTTGGTTACCTCTTTTTAAGTTTTCTCCTGAAACTAAATTACCTGTTGCTCCAATTCCAATTGGTACATATTTTTGTTCCGATAATTTAATTAATTTATCACATCGTGAAAAAGCACCAGAAGCTAACAAACAAGCTGTTTGTGGGTGTGCCCATTGAGTAATTTTATTTACACCAGTATATTGTAAAGTTGACTCACATGCATAAGGAACAGTACATTCTAATATACTTCCAGATGCACCTGGTAGTGAAAATAACATTGATAGCGCAGATATACCACCTCCAGTTATTGCAATAACAAATCTGGTGTTGTTAGTTTTATTATAATGATGAATTTGTTTAATTAGTTCATTTATAGTTGGTATGTTAGTTGTTGTAGTTGACATTATAAGAATAATTAATTACTCATAATATTTGTTTTCAACTTTTTTAATGTCCAAATATAAAAATTGAAACAATTAAATAATATAAAATAACCTATATTATTTAATGTTTTATAAATATCCACTTGATGTAACTGAAGATATGTTTACCCAATTAGCTGATTCTGTTGAATTTGAAAAAATTGGAAAAGGACGAGTTGGTACACATATTGTTCACCCATTTGGTAATTACGTTCCAATAGTTCGTACTACGACCCAATATAACAGCCCAGCAAATAAATTTAAACCAATTCATTTGGAATTAGTCAAGTTAATTAAACAAACATGTCAAAATAAAACTAACTTGACAACATTTGAACTAAATAATGGACTATGTGAAATTTACACAGATCAATATAAAAAAATGGGTTGGCATACTGATCAAGCTTTAGATTTGGCTCCAAACTCCTGGATTTGTATTTGTTCTTTTTATGAAAATCCTAATTGCACAAACTGGCGAAAACTTGTTGTGGAAAATAAATTAACAAAAGAAAAAACTGAAATTATTTTGGAACCAGATTCTTTAGTTATGTTTTCAACTGAAACAAATGCTCAATTTGTTCATAAAATAATTTTATCAGATGATAAGCCAAGTTCCAGATGGCTTGGTATTACTTTTAAATGTTCAAAAACTTTTATTGATTTTACAAATGAGGAACCAATAATTGCGAACATAAACAAACCATTATATTTAGCAAATCAGGAAGAAAAATCCCAAATGGTTAAATTAAAAGGTATTGAAAATAATTTAATTGATTTTACTTATCCAGAAATTACTTGGACAATTAGTCCTAGTGATTTAATTAAACCAGTGTAAATAATTAAATTATTGGTTTCATATAATCTCCAGAATTTAGACTAAAATTAATTTTTCCATAATCAATTTGTTCTGCAAATACATTTTCTTTCCAATATAACGTTTTTAATTGTGAAACTTCTTCTGGTTCAGGGTTGGTCATTTCAACTAATCCAGATTCATCTTGAATCCATGTTTTATCATTAAGATAAATTGCTTTAGTTTTTGAGCATCGGATAACATAACCCATTCTAGTTGGAATTTTATCAACTGGTAAACTCGATGGAACAATTTCATGTGTATATAATCTGTTAGTTGTTAAACTCATTAAGAAAACTGAATTTGGATATAGAACCACATCAAACTGTTTAACTAAACTATCATCTTGTACACATGATTTTAATCTAAATCGTAATTTAGTTAGCACTGATGTTTCTTTATAACAAAAATCCCATAGGTCAGTTTCTGACTGAGTAAAATTATTAGAAAATTTATCAGTACTTGTATATCCTTCATAAAATGAACAAAAACCCATAAGACCATTAGAAGGCATATCTTTGGTTTTGTCTGAGTGGTCTTTAATTTTTGCTTTCTTTTCTTTATTGTTTTCAATTAAATTATGATATGTTTGAGCCAACACATGATTCATACAAGCTGGATTTGTAAAAAATGATTGCGCAATATTATTTACTGTAGATGCCACTATATGGTCGGTTTGTCTAAAATTATCAGTTGGACCAGCTAAATTAGATGAACATCTTAACAAATTAAATTCTAAACCAGTACCATCAGATGTTTTAATAACTGGGGTCAAATAAATTCCTGTTCTAAAAGCATTAGTTTGTTTATTAGATTCAGTTAAAGTTTGAAATGTATGTTCATTTGTAATTGATTGAAAATAATCGGTATCCGTACAAAATAACTCAGGAAATAAAACTCCAACGTTATACATATTAATTGGAACTTGACCGAGATTAATTAATTGAACAGTTGGACATTTTAAAATTTCTATTGAACAAACTGAAATTAAATCACTTATTAAATTGATTTGTTTTGCTTGGGATAGTTCAACATGTTCAAAAATTTTATCTAAATTGCCACACATATACACTTGAGAAGTTGAACTTAAAATATTTGGATTAAATTCTTTATAGTTATAAAATTGTCCGCAAAAATTACTAAAAATATAAGTCCAAATTGTTTTTTGTTTTGGCGTAAATGTTAATAAATCCAAATTATAAATGAGGAAATTATTTGTTAATAATAATTGACTTTCTTCTTTTAACTCCATTAGAATATTTGATAATATTCTAACAATTTATTTAATCAATATTTTTTAAATTTATAGTAAAAATTGATAATTCCATTTGCTACAATTATAGTTTTTTAATTCTAATGGAAACTAAATTACTTGATACTAGACCAAATCATAAAGCTATTGAAGCCAAGTGGCAAGCTAAATGGGTTAATGAGTCAACATATAAGTCAGTACCCGATTCCAGACCTAAATTTTCTATGTGTATTCCTCCACCAAATGTGACCGGGGTATTACATATGGGGCATGCGCTTAATAATACTTTTCAAGACACATTGGCTCGAGCCAAGCGGGCTCAAGGTTTTAATGTTTGTTGGGTACCCGGGACTGATCATGCAGGTATTGCAACCCAAGTCAAAGTCCAAAAAGAGCTTGAAGCTAAAGGAATTAAACCTAGTGATTTAACTCGGGAAGAATTTTTAGCACACATTCACAATTGGAAAGAATCATCTGGTTCTACTATTATTTCCCAGCTAAAAAGACTTGGTTGTTCGTGTGATTGGGATCGAGAATGTTTTACTATGGGTCCTGAATTTTCTGATTATGTTAAAGATATTTTTATTAAATTATATGAAGAAAAACTGATTTACCAAGGAAATTATATGGTTAACTGGGACCCGCAATTACAATCAGCTATTGCGGATGATGAAGTTGATACCAAACCTTGTAAATCCAAATTGTACTGGATTAAATATTTTAATGCGGACAAAACTAAATCAGTTACAGTTGCAACTTCTCGCCCAGAAACCTTATTTGGTGATGTTGCAATTGGATTTAATGACCAGGATTCCCGATATATTGGCGACCAAGAAGAATATTTTATTCCAATTGCTAATAAGCCTATTAGGTTAATTGGAGATTCCGCGGTTGATAAAGATTTTGGTTCTGGGTTAGTTAAAATTACTCCTGCACATGATAAATTTGACTTTGAGTTTGCAAATCGTCATGGGCTAAAACCAGTTCAAATAATTGATAAAACTGGTAAAATTACCAATACTGGAACTGAATATGACACCATGCCTGTTTCTGTAGCCCGAAGAATTATTGTTAAGGAATTAACCACGTTAGGCCACATTGAAAAAGTAGTTGAATATGATTCTGTACAAAAAACTTGTTATCGTACTGGAGCACTAATAGAACCCCTGTGTACTACCCAATGGTTTGTTAATATGAAAGCACTTGGAGCTCAAACAGACCAATTAGTCCAATCAGGTCAAGTGGAATTATTTCCTGCCAATCAAATAAATACTTATAACACTTGGATGGAAGGACTTAGACCCTGGTGTATTTCCCGACAACTGGTCTGGGGACATAGAATTCCAGTGTTTTATTGTGCGGGATGTTCAACCCAAGTAGCTAGCAACGAAACCCAAATTCAATGTTCCCAATGTGGTAATTACATGACCCAAGACCCGGATGTTTTAGACACCTGGTTTTCTTCATGGTTATGGGCTTATGGGGTATTTAAACCTGAAGAATTAGATTATTATTTTCCAACTGATTGCCTAATTACTGGTTCTGATATTTTGTTTTTTTGGGTTATCCGAATGATGATGGCATCGAAATATATGAAAGGAACAAAACCTTTTTCCAAAGTATATTTACATGGGATAGTTCGAGATGAAACAAACAAAAAGATGTCCAAGTCACTTGGTAATGTTATTGATCCGCTTGTACTAATTGATAAATTTGGTTGTGATCCTGTTCGGTTTAGTTTGTTAATGACAACCCCATATAGTTCAGATGTTCCCATTAGTGAAAAAACATTTGATATTGGGAAAACATTTTGTACTAAATTTTGGAATGTAGTTCGTTATGCCCAGTCAATTATTATTTCTAATCCTGATGGATGGACTGGGTCTTTTTCTAATTTTGAAGTGGAAGGAGAAACTGATACCAACATTATAGCAAGGTTTGAACAAGTTAAATCAAATATTGTTGCAAGACTAGATGAATTTGAATTTGCAAAAGCAACTAGAGAACTATATTCATGGGTGTGGGATGATTTAGCGAATGGGTATTTAGAATATTGTAAAGATAAAGTTTCAACAAAAAAACATTTGCTTTTGTATCTGATTTTTCAAACTATCCAACAAGCTCATCCATTTATTCCCCATATTACTAGCGAAATGACTGAATTACTTGAACACACTTTATCGAATGTATCACTAAGCAATAAAGAATCAACAAACGCATAATTCAATTTTATTTTTTTATCTAAAATAATTCAATGAGTTTGAATGATTGTAATGCAAAACCAATTAGCTTTGGTATTGATAGTTTAAAATTTGTTCAAAATATTATTCAGCCTATTTTATATCCTAAACCACAAACACTGGAAAAATTAATAAAAGATTTAGAATTAAATTCAAGAACAAAATTGTTTTTTATTGGAAATAAAAAACATAGACAAATTACTTGTTTTTATGAAATTAAATCTACACAACAAACAGACAAAGTATTAATATTTTCTCATGGAAATGCATGTGATATTTATTCAATGTATTCCTATTTAAAATCTCTTGCTAATAATTTAAATGTTAATGTTGTTTGTTATGATTATCCATCTTATGGGCTATCAAAAGGAGAATTAAATGAACACACATGTTATCGCAGTTTACATGATGTAATTTGGTATTGGAAAAATAAAACGGAAAAAATACTTTTAGTTGGTCAAAGCCTAGGAACTGGAATAGTAGTTGATTATATAAGTAAAAATAATTGGACACAACCAGTTGTTCTAATAAGCCCATATAAATCAATACCAAAGGTAATTACTCAAGTTAATTTATTTGAATTAGTTATTGTTAACAATCGTTTTGATACTTGGAACAAAATTTCCAAATGCACCTGCCCAATTAAAATATTTCACGGGAAATCCGATAAAGTTATTGAGGTTTCCCATGGGATTGATTTGTATGAGAAATTACCAAACAAGTTATTAAATGCGCATTTTTTTAACAATTGTGCACATAATGATATTTTAGATAAAATAAGTTGGCAAGACTGGTCCAAGTTAATAAATATGCTTTAATAAAAAATATTTAAAAAAATTATTTACTAATTATTATAATGAGTATAAATAAGAATTACCAATTGCCAACAGACAAATGGTTAAAACCACTTGAAGTTCTTTTTAACGAAAACAATTTAGTTATAAGTTCTCAACTTATTGGGGAAATTAAAAAAGAAAAAGTAGTTGTTAAAATTACAAGAAGAGAAAGCTTTCTTGATAAAAAATCAATTTTAGATATTTATGAAACTATAAAAAAATCACCACATATTATAAAAATTTATGGAATTATAAACTGTAATGAAAATACTACAATACTTAATTCTAACTATAAAAATGCATTAGGATTTTGCCCGAACCTGATAGGTTCTGACTGGATTTCTTTAAAATCCGGTAATGGTGTTCGTGGTGATCCTTTTATAACATTAGAAATAATGAAAAAATATTCATATTCACTTAATAAACTTGAAAAAAAATTAGATATTGCACATTTTGAACAAATTTTAAAGTATTTGTTACTTATTCAATTAGAACTATTTAACTTATATGGTTTTATTCATAAAGATATACATTTAGGAAATGTATTAGTTGAAAAACCAGATGTGTCAGAAATATTTTTTTATATTCATTCTAGTAGAGATCCTCAACCTTTAACTTCTGATATTAAATTAGTTTTAACTGATTTTGAATATAGTCAAATTTTATCAAAAAAATTAAATCCACAATTTGCCAATTTATTTGCTGACAAAAATAAAGTAGTATTTGATTATAGTTTAGAAGCTAATATACTAAATACTTTTTATCATTGTATTGATTTAATAAAAGATAAAACAATTTATGATAAATTTTATAAACAAGTTTATTCATATATTCCTGATAGAAGATATCCAGTTAAAATATTAAGTTCATACATTAGAAATGAAATTAACGAAGATCGTTTTAAACATAATAGTCTAACAAATTCTATTGAAATTATTTTACACTTATATAATAAATTATTTCAAGACCAATTTTCTTTTATATGATTTTCCATTTGAAATTTAATGAAATGTTTGTGTTAAATAAACACTATGTTTAATTTAATGAAATGTTTGTGTTAAATAAACACCATGTTTAAGACCAGCATATATTCCCAGTCCAATTAGCGCATTATAAAAATAATCTGGTTTTTCTTTTAACAAACAATAATAAATTCCAACTGCTCCAACTAACACATGTGCAACTGATATTGCATTAAAATCCCTTGCCATTCTTACACCATGATATATAATACCAAATGCAAAATTTATAATAAGTAATATTATTGACATTTGATTAGAATTATCTCTATTTATACCAACATAAAGTAAATTAGGAGTTAAAATAATCAAATGGTACAAATTAATTAAAGTCCAATCTAAATCTTTTTCTTCTTTTGACATTTTTGTTCTGTCTAGTTGTGATTCAGTGTATGCGGGTGGTTTAGCTAACCCTGTTATACCAAACTTACTAGTACTTTTTTTTAATGCTAGCTTTTGACAATCAAATTTATAATCATACCAAGCCATACCCACGTATGCAATTACAAAAAGCACAAAAGAAACAAATATTTTCCAGTAAATATTCATATCAGGGGGTTGATAAAAAAATAGTCCAATAACTATTACGCTAAAAATTACACATTTTATATTTAATTCAAAAGGATAATTTGGAAATAATCCTCCAGCCATATATTACATGTAGAATTAAATAATTGGTTATAATAAAAATAATTTTTCCGGTTTAATTTAATGGAATCAAAATATATAAAATTTAAAACTGTCCAAGATATTATTCAATATTTATTAACAAAAAAAACATTCACAAACAATTATATTTGTCAAACTTATGGGTCAACAAGTCAGTTTATAAAAAAAACACGGTGGGGAAAAAATGTTGAACAAACAGGTGGAACAAAGCCAGAATTTACAGTTGAATTCAAAGGTAATGTTTATCAATTTTATAAAAACCATTTAGATGACGATATCTATGTTTTGTATTCAATGGATCCAAATGATGATACTGAATGTGTTGTTATTGAAGTTAATTCCAAATATAAAAAAGCAAACATTCAAAATTTATCTGGAATTAGAAAATGTGTTAGTCCAAATATTAACAATGTTGGTAGCACGTTGTTAAAAATAACATTAAAACTACTAATTAATTTAAATAAAAAAAATCAAAATAAATATAACATTGAAATAATTACACTTTCTGATGATAGTGAAAAAATATGTCCTGCTAATCATATTGGCATTGAAATGCAAATTATGAATGTGTTAAGAACAGGTGACACATGGTATGGCGCATACGGTTTTAGACCTTTTTTGGATTTAAAAAAATCAAATGATAGTGTTGTCATTCATGAAATATATAATAAAACATATGAAAAAAATAAGGAAATAATGGCAACTATTAAATTAGGTGATATTAATATATTAAAATATTTTAAAAAAGCAAAACAAATAACACCTGATCAATTATATGCAATTGATAAAATAATTAAAATTAATCCTGATATGCTTGTAAAAGATTTTATAAACAAGTTTTTAAGGAAATTTGACAACACATGTGGGTTATTTTCTCAGTTTTATATTCAATTGTATAATGATTTAGGATTAAAACGAACTGGAACATTATATGGGTTATTTTTAACTCAGAACAATGTTAAAACAATCGAAAATATAATAAATTAATAAAATAAAAATTGACCAAGTTATTTATTAAAAACTATAAGATAGGTTTTAATGAATAATACCGATCTAACTAATATTTTTAATCGTGATAAAGTATTTGGTTATAAAGATAAATCCCGCATTGTTAAAGTTACTTGGCTAGAGTTAAATGAAATTAAAGACCAAATAATTATTCCTAATATTCAAGGAACTTTAAACCATGACAAAATTGAAGAAATTAAATTATCTTATGAAAAAAATCCACATTATTTTGCTACTAAATGCTTATTAGTTATTGCACATACTAAAATTGGTAATAATGATAAATATTATTTAGTTGATGGACAACATCGATTTAACACAGCAATTGAATTATATCAAACTAAAAACTACAATGACACATTTTTAATCTCTATAGTTGATATTGATAATTTTGATGATATGGTTACACTTTTTACAGAAATTAATGCTGATTCATCAAAATGCGTCATTAAAAAAAGCACATTTAAGGAATTTGAATTAGCAAATTATTACGATGTAAAAAAACTAATGAGTACAAAATATACATTTTTACCTAAATCATCAAGTGTAAATAAAACCATATATACAACAAGTGAATTTATCGAGCAATTAATTCAATCTAATGCATTTGCAATTTTAAAAATTATAAAAAAAACTCCAGCAGAAATTTTAAAATTTTTAGAAACTAAAGAAAAAGAATTTTTTATAAAAAATAATTATTTGGAACAATATCATAAAAATAAAGATAAATTCAAAGAAAAAGAACAGGTTTGTATTGAAAACCAATCCTGCATGTTTATGAAAGCAAATAATTTTATACTCTGGTTACTAAATCCAAACATTCCAATTACACATGATTTTATTGAAAGAAAACCAATTAGTAAAGCTGTAAAAAATAAAGTATGGGAAAAAGAATTTGGTTCTAAAACAAGTGGAACTTGTCCTATTTATTCTTGTAGTAATATTTTAAGTTTGGATACAGCTAATAGTTGGCAATGTGGGCACTTGTGTAGTGTGAAAAATAAAGGAGAAACAGTTTTGGAAAATTTAAAACCAATTTGTACCCCATGTAATCAATCAATGGGTGCAAATAACTGGGATGATTGGGTTTATAATAAAATGTGTAAAGAAATAATTGATGATTTTTTTGATGAATCTGTTGAAGAAATTAAATGTAAAATTAAAAATTGCAAACAAAAAATTACTTCAGATAATTTTAGACCATGGATTTTTCCAACATCAAAAACAAAACCAAAACCTATTTGTTCTGATTGTTACGATGAATATAAATAAAAAAAATTGAAAATCAAACTTGTTTTTATTTGCTATTAAATAACCGGTAACTTATTTTAATAACAAACTATAACAAAGTGTCATAGTTTGTAACTATTATAAAGTTTATTTTTTAATTGGTATATTTAATACTTCATCAGTTAATGGTTTTTTATATTTTTTTAATCCATTAATTTTAGCTGTATACACGTTCATTATTGCTACTATGTCTTTACTTATTTCTTCAGTTGGTGTCATTTCTTCATTATTATTTAATACTTTTATTTTTCCATTAGATTTCTCTTTTAT
>JACCDG010253499.1_pt1 | contig 56815 bp, 54 predicted proteins | sample 7442471 | NCBI WGS metagenome assembly JACCDG01 (sample SAMN15323444, study PRJNA562643) | freshwater metagenome | isolation source: river surface water | place: USA:Blue River Watershed | collected 2017-08-17 | reverse complement strand
GCGCCCGCGCCCGCGCCCGCGCCGACGCCGGCCCCCGCTCCGGCCCGTCGTGGCGTCGACCGCAATCCGGACGCCGCAATCGAAGCCGCGCTCTCCTCCGATGGCGCCACCCGACTTCTGGTCACCGCCTACATCGGTATCGGCAACAAGCTGTTTGCGCGGGGCTCCGGCCCTGGTCTGAGCTGGGAGAAGGGCGTGCCCCTGCACTTCGTTTCAATCGGTAAATGGCGGTGGGACACGCCCGACGCCACGGGACCGGTGCAGATCAAGCTCTACAAGAACGATCAGGTGGAGTGCGCGAGCCTCGGAACCCTCGAACTCGAGCCCGGGCACCAGCACGAGGTCACCGCCACGTTCTGAGCGCCCGGCGGTTCAGCCGAGCGGACGCACTCGCCCGCCGGCGGCAATTCCTTCACGGACCCAGCGGAGGCGCCCCGCAGGAAGCATTCACGCGCCGCGATCGGCAGCCGAAGGCGGCTTAACCGAGGGCAAGGGCAGCTTCGGCAAGGTGAGCTTGCCCGCCGCATCCCGGCCCGCCACCGCCGCTGCCTGATTCGACGCAGCGATCTCCGTCAGGACTTCCTTGCGGAAGATCTTCACCTCACGCGGCGCCGCGATCCCGATCTTCACGGTGTCACCCTCGATGCGGGTGATCCGGATCTCGATGTTGTCGCCGATGAGGATCGACTCGTTGACCTTGCGTGAGAGGACGAGCATGGCGGGAAGCGATCAACCGGCCGTGACCAAGGGATGACGTGCGCTGTAGCGGGTGTGGTTGGCCAACACCACTTGCTTGGCCAGTCCCGTGCGACGATTGATGATGACCGGACCCACCAGATTCACCGTCGCGGTTGGCGGTTGCGCCCGGCTGACCGTCACGATGTTGAGGACCAACGTATCCGCCGCATCCGCAATCTCCAGAAAAGCCGCATCCTCGTCGAACAACTCCAACTCATAGTCGGGAATCAGGCCCGTTGGTTCGATGACCACGAAGTCGACTGACTCGGGACCCACCAACCTGAGCCACCGGAACGGGAGCTGATCCTCACTGTAGTACAGTTCGAAGCCCTGATGATCGGGAAAGCCCACCAAACCGCCCGGAATGCGGATCAGCTGGGGCGCCGCTTCCGCAGACGCCGGGGAATCGAAGCTCACTTTCATGACGAGGGAATGCTACTTGAGATAATCGAGAATGGAAAGCTGAAGTATCCGGTTCGCTGATGACAGGGAGGCCTCATAGGCAGTCGTGGCTTGACCCAACCTTACCATGGTCTCCGCCAGGTCCGCATCGGACTCCCGGGAAACCAGCTGCTCCAAGTTTTCCGTCCGAGCGCGCTGTTGCAGACGGCTCGCCTGTACGCGCAGCTCGACTGCGCCGTTTTCGCTGACGGCGCTGAGCAGGGCGTTTTCCGCCGCCTCGAGCGACGGGCGCGTCGATGCCACCGCTGACGGACTGACGGACGTCAGGGCATCGCGGAGATCGACCAAGCCGGAAATGAAGTCACGAATCCCAGTGTTCGTGGCCGCGGATGCTCCCATCGGTAATTCGGTGGTCTCCGAGATGGAGATCGTCGTGCGATCCGAATTGCCCGCATACGCCACAGTCGTCACTCGACCCGTACCCGGATCACGGGTCACCGTAAAGGGTGCCGTATCCGTCGCCGTGCCGGAGAAGAGGTAGTCGTCGCGCAGGCGGCTATTGCCCGCCTGCACCGCTTGCTCGATGAGTTGGTTCACCTCGGCTGCGTAGGCCCGCAGCGCATCGGGACTGCTGATTCCGCTCCCTAGGGTCACGATCTCGCCGGCACGCTCCGACACCTGTTGCAGGGTTTTGAGGCCCGCAAACGAGGCCTGGGAAATCTCCTGCGCCCGGTCCGCATTGCGGTCGAACTGCAGGATCCGCGCTCGCTCGGCCTGCATGGCGATGACCCGACCCGCCGACGCCGGATCCTCATCGATGGAACGCAACCGCTGGCCCGTCGAGACCTGCAGTTGCAGCTGCGCCTGACGCGCACCGGCACGCTGGATCTGCGCGAGGACGGCGGAGGAGGACTGATGGGTGGGGACTCGCATGGTCGAAAGGCAAGGGTATGTTATCCGTCAACAGCGCGCTCAGGCTCCGAGCCGGTTGACGACCGTCTCGAGCAACTCATCGATCACTGCCACCACCCGGGAGGAGGCCTGGAACGATCGCTGGTAGCGCATCAGATCCGCCATCTCCTCGTCCAGCGACACGCCGCTGACCGCATCCCGCTGTCCGCGCACGATCTGCTCCACGCCACGTTGGTCGTCGGCCCGCGCCCGGGCACCCGCCAGTGCCTGGCCGAGATCGGTGGCTGTGCGCGTGAAATGCTGCAGGAAGGTGCCGTCGATTACATCGCCCGCAGCCACTGAGAAACGCCGGTCACCCAGGGCGGCAACCGCCCGCGCCACCGTGTTGTCGCCGACCGCCCCTCCATCGGACGCCTTGAGCGAAGACGCCGAGACACCCGACGCCAACGCGAAGGATGCCGCCGCCACGCCGCTCGCCACGAAGAAGTCTCCCGTCGCGCCCGTCGGATTGTACGCGGCGTTCACCGACCGGACAAACTGCTCCGCGAGCTGGTCAATCCGACTCCGGGTCTCGGCGATGACGGTATCTCGCGCCACGAGCGCCCCGCCGATCCCACCGGTCGGGACCGCGATGGCCGCACTCGATGCTCCACCTGTCACGGTGCCTCCGGAGAGTGCCACCGGGCCGGTGGTCGCCGGACCGGCGACGAGAACGACCTCCGCACCGCTGGTGTCCCGGATCGAGATCTCGAGCTGACCCGGGTAGCCCGAGGCCGGCCGCGACTCGCAGGGCAGCTTCGCCGCCAGTTCCTCGAGGCGGGCCTGCCGCTGGTCCCGCAGATCGGCTGCTCCACCCGGAAAGTTGATTTCAGCGCGCCCGATCTGCCGATTCAGGTCCGCGATGGTCTCGAGCAGACGATTCGCCTCCTCCACATCCGTGCCGATTTGCTCCGTCAGGTCGGTCTGAACCTGCTCCAGCCGCTGGTCCGTGGTCCGCACCCGATCGACCAGCGCCGAAGCCTGCTGGACGAGCGACTGCCGCTCGCCGAGATCGGTGGGCCGGGCCGCAAAAGCCTGGAAGGCGTTGAAGAACGCCGTGATCGACTCAGCGAGCCCGTTGCCGGATCCCGCAGCACCCAAGGCCACGGCATCGCCCGTGCGACCGATCTGCTGCCCGAGGCCCGCTTGGGCACGCTCGTACGCGGCTGCCTCCGTGTCCAACGCAGCGGTTGCCGCGACCTCGCGTACCGTCTGGCGATCCAGCAGTACGTCGCGCAGCTGCTGGATCTGCAACGCCTCCAGCCCCAGCGACTGGGCTCCCTCCGGCGTGAAGACGGTGCCGCGATCCCCCAGGACCACGCGCTGCCGCGCGTAGTGCGGATTATTCACGTTGGCGAGATTGCGACCCGCCGTCTCCACCGCCCGCGATTGGGCGGTGAGAGCGCGGACGCCCGAGGATAGACTGCCGAAGAGACCAGACATGGTGAAGGCTTAGCCCGCGGCCTGCCAGGCAGCGGAACTGGACGAGAGGCTAATCCGGCCCCCGGGAGAATAAGTGGAAACGACGCTGGAGGGACGGAGGACGCGGAGCGTCTCCTGATGCAGCTCAAGCGTTCGGGCCAACAACTCCCGGTTCTGCCGCGCGCCGCGCCGCAGGCGGTGGACGAGCACGTTGGTTTCGTCGATCAGCGCGAGCACCAGAGGGCGAACCTCCTCCGGAAAACAGGGGACGAGCGCCCGCAGGGTTCGCTCGCCCGGCATACCCAGCGTCAGCGACAGGGTCCGGACGCAGCGTTCGCGATCCTCCCGCTGCGCGGTCGCGGTCTGCGCCCGAGCTTCGATCGCGCCCGCGAGCTCAAGCACGGCGTCGGCGTCGCGCTGCAGGAGCCGCTGCCGCTGCTCCGCGAAAAGCGCCAGCAGGCCTCCGTAGGCCTCCAGCTCAGCCCGCAGGTGTTGCACCAGGATTTCCCAGGAAGAGGTCATGAATGGAACGTGAATAAGGGGACAGGGAAAGAGAAAGGGACGCCTCACAGCTGCGGACCCGCCGCCTCGCGCGTCGATCCGGAGGCTTCGTCGCTCGGCGCGCCGCGCGGGGTGAGCTGCTGGGTCAGCATTTTCGAAAGTCCCAGTCCACCCGCCGCCCCCAACGAGGTCGCGAGTACGTCGGTGAGCATGTAGCCGTACACGCCACCGCCAGAGCCTCCGGCTCCGCCCAGGCCTCCACTCATCAACGGCTCAATCGTCGGCGTCAGCAATTGGCGCAGAATGATCGCCTCAAACTGCCCCGCCGCTCGGGAGACGTCGTCCGCCTTCCGAACAGGCCGCGCACCCGCTGGCCGGCCGATCGGCGCGGCATCGCCCGCCAGACGCGCCGCCGGGGGCACCGAAGCAGAGAATGATACCGGGTCCATGATTGGTACTCGGGACGATCAGTTGATCACCAGCTCCGCCTGCAACGCCCCCGAGCGCTTCAGGGTCTGGAAAATGGCCATCATCTCACGCGTGGAAACGCCGAGTGCATTCAACGCCGCCGCGAGGCGCTCGATCGACGGCGCATCTTCGACCACCGTGAATCCGCCCTTCACTTCATCGACCGCCGTCTGCGTGTTCGTCACCGCTTGCGTCTGACCCGAGTTATTGAACGCGTTGGGCTGCGAGACGCCAGTGGTCGAGGCAATGGTGATCGTGAGCGACCCAAGACTGATCGCCACCCGCGACAGGCGGACCGTGGAAGTCGCGACGATCGTGCCGGTACGCTCGTTGATGACGATGCGAGCCAGCGTGTCGGGTTGCACTTCCACCTGTCCAAGATCCGCAAGGAAAGAGACCTCCTGTCCGCGAAAGCTCTCCGGCACGCGCACGTCGATGCTCGCCGCGTCCCGGGCCTGGGCGACGCCGGGATAGACTCGATTGATCGCCAGCGCCATCCGCGCCGCCGATGTGAAATCAGGGTTATGCAGCTGCAGCGCGAGGACCCCGTCGTGCACGAATCGCGCTGGGATCTCCCGCTCGATGATCGCACCGCTGCTGATGACGCCGACCGTCGGATGGTTTTTCTGCACCGTCGCACCGCCCGCGCCACCCGCGCCGCCGAGGAATCCGCCCACCGCGATCGGACCCTGCCCCACCGCGTAGACGCGCCCGTCGGCACCGAGCAGCGGTGTCTGCAGGAGCACGCCCCCCTGCAGGGTCTTCGCATCGCTCATCGAGGCGACCGTGATATCGATCCGCGAACCGGTGCGCAGGAAGGGACCCACATCCGCTGTGATCATGACCGCGGCGACGTTCTTTGCCTTGATCTGTGTCGGATCGACGGTGATCCCGAACCGCTGCAACGTGTTCGCCACCGATCGGAGCGTGGCCTGCGCATTCGAATCACCATCGCCCGCGAGACCCACGACCAGGCCGTAGCCCACCAGTTGGTTTTCGCGACCGCCCCCGACCAAGGCGAGGTCCTTCACCCTCGAAGCCCACAAAGCCGGAGCGAACGAAAGCAAAGCGAGGCCCGCACAGAGCGCACGCCGGGAGAAAGAGACCAAGGAACCGTGGAACATGGCGGGGACGAAGAGGTGGGGTGTCGCAGACCGATTTGGCATGGACTAGTAGGGACGCAGCGTCTCGTAGAGACGGGCCAGCCAGCCCTTGCGCTGGGCATCCGTCAGACTGCCCTCCGAGATGAACTCCACGCGGGCGTCCGCGATGTTGCTGGAGAGGACGGTGTTGGACGGACTCACGTCATCAGTGCGCACGATGCCGTGGAGAACGACATGCTGCGTTTCGCCGGCCGAGACGACCCGGCGCACACCCTCGATGATGAGATTGCCGTTCGGCAGAACGGCCGTGACGAGAACGGCCGCGCGTGCGGACAGCGTTTGGCTGTTGTTGACCTGCCCACCGCCATCGAAGTCGTTTCCGCCACCGAAGCGTGCCGCCGGCAGCGTGCCCTTGTGCGTACCCAGTCGACTGATCGAAGGAGGAAACAGGAACTGCTCCACACCCGCTTCGACATTCGCGGATGAACTGGTGGATTTCTTCTGCGACGACTGAGCCGCGGCGGTCTCCAAGACCACGACGGTCAGGATGTCCCCAACTCGTGCCGCCTTGCGATCGGCGAACATCGGACGCTCGGAATTGCCCGGAGCGGTCCAGAGCGACTCGGCCCGAAGGCCAGCGTGAAAAAGCGCCCCACCAGCAAGAGTGGCGGCAAAGAAAAAGGACCTCGGAAGCATGTCGGGAAAGATCAGAAGCGCACTTCAGCGCGGTTAGGAGCGACCACGAGAGCGGCGAACTCCCGCTTGGAGTCCAGATTGCGGACGCGCACCGTCTCCCCGCGCCCGCCGTCCTGCATCGCCTGAGCCTTGAGGGTGACTTGGAGTGGACCATCGACCGCGGCGACCTCGATGACATCGCCCTTCCTGACCAGTGCCCGCCGCGAGACATCGCGCCAGCTGAGCAGGCGACCCGCGGGTACCGACCGTTGAAACATCCAGTCGCCGGGCTGCAAGATCGCGGTGGAGAGCGCCTCGCGCTCCCGCAGCGCGTCGATGCGACGCAGGTCGCACGATGCGGGGTCAAGGGCCGCTCCGCGCTCCATCGGCGTGCGCGCGACCCATGCGTCGCGCCACAACTGGGCCCGGAACGCGAGCGTCTGTTCGTCGATCCCGCCATCTGGTCCGCTCACGCGCACCCGAACCAAGATCGCGCTGGTGAGCGTCGTGGGAAACTCGACGACCCGGATCGCCCAGCCCTCGCGTGCACCGATCGCCGCGGAATCGCCACCCGGCTGCCACGGACGCACCGGCTCCAGCACGAGCTCGCCGTCCACGTTGAAGTGCGCCGCCAGATCCCGAGAGAGACTCTCGAGCAGGACACCCCGCAGCGTGGGCGACTCTTCGGCCGGCGCCGCCGCGAGCAGCGCTCCGATCAACAGGGCGGCCGCGAAGAGCGCGCGCCGGACGATGCCGCGACTCATGCTGGAAACGGAGGAAAGAAGGGGAAGCATGTGATTGGAAGGGGCGCGTTCTCAGCGCTTCATCTGGGCCACGCTCTGCAGCATCTCGTCCGACGTCTGGATCGACTTACTGTTCACCTCGTAGGCGCGCTGCGCGACAATCAGGTTCACCATTTCCTCAACGATGTTCACATTGGAGGTCTCGATGTACCCTTGGAGAATGTTGCCGAAGCCCTGCTCGCCGGGCTGGCCGACCTCGGGGGCGCCGCTGGCCGGCGTCTCTTCGTAAAGATTGCCGCCCAGACTGCGCAGGCCGGACGGATTCGCAAAGCGGGTCAGCGTCAGGCGAAAGGTCTGGCTTCCGGATGCACTTTGCACGGTCACTTCACCATTCTCCGCCATGTTCACCGACGTCGCGCCCGGCGGGATGGGCTGGAAGCCGGACAGGATCGGCATGCCATCGTTGGTGGTGACCTGACCGCTCGGCGAGAGCTTCAGCGATCCATCTCGGGTGTAGCCGATGGTACCGTCGGGCCGCTGAACCTCGAGAAAACCCTCACCCTGAATCGCGAGATCCAGCTTCTCGCCGGTGGCATTGACCTGACCCTGCGTGAACACCTTCGCGGTCGCCGCCACGCGCGAACCATTGCCGACCTCGATGCCCGTGGGCACGACGTTGCCACCGCCGCTGTCGGAGCCGGCGCCGCGGGGGCGCTGGTAGAGCAAATCCTGGAACTCGATCTTGCTACGCTTGAAGCCGGGCGTGTTCACGTTCGCGAGATTGTTCGCAATCGTATTCAGGTTCAGCTGCTGGGCCTCCATGCCGGTTGCTGCGCTGTAAAGGGAGAGGTTCATGTCAGGAGGGGTGATTCGGGAGGATTAGCCAAGGGTTTCGATCGTGCGCCCAAGCGCTTGATCGCGCGTCTGGATGAGCTTCTGGTTGGCCTCGTACGCGCGGGCGATGTTCACGAGGTCCACCATTTCGCGAAGCGGAGTGATGTTGCTGGATTCCAAGTAGCCCTGGAGCACTTCGGGCTTTTCGACCGGCTGCGGATCCGGACCTTGATTGATGAAGGCCCCGGCCGAAAGGGGGACCAGCTGCCGATTGTCCGCGAACTTCACCACGGCGATCCGGCCCACGGGAGCGTCGTTCTGCAGAATACGGCCGTCCGCGTTGATGACGATCCGCCCGCCGCCCGGCAAAAATTGAATCGGGTCGCCGCCCTCGTTCAGCACCGTCGCATTGTCGCCCGTGATGAGCGTGCGGTCTGCACGCAGCCGGAACTCGCCCGCGCGCGTATAGGCCTTCCGCCCATCCTCCAGCTGAATCTCGAAGAAGCCTTCGCCCTGCAACGCCACATCAAGGTCACGCCGCGTCGGCTGCGTCTCGCCAAACTGGAAGCTGATCCCATAGCCCACCTTCGGAAACTGCATCGGTTCTCCCGCACCACTGCCCGTCCGCGCCTTAGGGTCGGTCATCACTTCGCCCTTGATCGCCGAACTGAAACTGACCGTGCGCTTCTTGTAGCCGGAGACCTGACTCGAGGTAATGTTCTGCGTCACGGCATCCTGCCACCGCTCAAGCGCGGAGAGGGAAGCGGCACTCTGGTACAGACCGACGTTCATGCCCGTCACCTAAGCAACGGCAATGCCAAGTTTGTAACTCGTATTTGGATATCGCTTTACGAAACCATAGCCGCCGCTACGGCAGGAATTGCGCAGGTTTCGGTGCGACGCGCCGCTGCGCACGGCAGCTTTTGCCGCTACGCAGACGAGACGGGACGTTGCCCGCTCAGCCGCCGACCGGATAGAGGCACTCGACCTCGATCCGCTCGCCGCAGGCACAGGTCACGACGAGCCGCACCACCCGGTCGCCCTCGCGGATGCACTCGACCGACGCGCTCGCTGCCGGATGGGCATGCGGCGGATGAAGGCCTCCGGACGACGCAACGGAGGCGCCCCCAGCGGTTGCAGACAGCACCTCCAGAGGGCGGACCACCGGACGAAGGGAGGGGATCGCGGCAGAAGGACGATCGGCGAGGAAAGGTTTCATCGGAACGTTGGCGAAGAGGAATCCGGGCGTGGAAGCGCGGTCGACTGCGACTGCGGAGTCGCGGGGGCTTCATCGATCCGCGAAGGTGCAGGAGCCGTGCGCGGAAGTCCCCGGGCGCGCAGGGGTGACACGGAAAGGCTGATGGCCACGCGCTGGTTGGACTCTGATGCCGGTGGTTCCAGCGGAACCGGCCGCGTGTCCCCGTAGCCCGTGACGCGGCGGATCAGCTCGGGGGCGACGGCGTAGCGCGTCAATGCCCGCCGGGTCGCATTGGCGCGATCGGTGGACAACTCCCACGCCGAATACTCGGGCCGGGGAAGATCCAGGCCCGTACGCGTATGCCCCTCGATGATAACTTGGAATCCGTTGCGATCGATCATCCACGCCAGACCCTCCATCACGAATGACCCCCACTCGGTGAACTCGGCGGACTGATCCACAAACAAAGGTTTCTTGGAGCGATCGAAGAGCGTGACCCGCAGGCCGTCGCTCGTGACCTCGATGTCAATCGGACGATCGACCGCATTCGCGTCCATCTGGAACTGCCGATAGAAATCCTGCGCGAGGGAGCTCAGGAACTGGAGGTCGACCTCGCGCGCACTTCCCGCCCCGGCCGCGTCACGAGGCTCGGAGACCCGACTGGACGGAGACGGCTTGTTCATCGACTCGTCGCCGTCTCGGTTCAATACGCCCGATCCCTCGGACATGGGCGACGTGAACGGTTGCTGGAAGTAACGTGAGGTCGCGACGAGGACCTCCTGATCCTGGGACGAAATCCACAGCACCATGAACAGCGCCATCATCGCCGTGACGAAGTCCGCGTAAGCCACCTTCCATGCTCCACCTCCCTTGGCCATGATGCAGCGTGGGTAGACTCAACGCCCGCTGGGCATCGACTTGAGCGTTGCCTCGAGTTCGTCCCCGTTGGGCTGAACCGAGCTGTCGAGCGAACGTCGTGCAATCTCCACGGCCGTGAGGGGCGCCAGACCCTTCGCAAAACTGGAGACCGCGATCAAGATGCAGCGCAAGTACTGTGAGTCGGTTTGGTTCATCAGCTTGATGCGGTTCGCGACCGGGTTGACGAATCCGTAGGCCACGAAAATGCCGAGCAGCGTCCCGGTCAGCGCGGCCGCGACCTTCTCACCCACAGCCTCCGGGCCCTCCGCGATGGCACCCATGGTGTTGATGATCCCCAACACGGCCGCCACGATTCCGATGGCCGGCAGCGAGTCACCGACCATCTGCAGCAGATGGACGGGGTGGTCGCTTTCCTCGTTCTTGGCATGGAGCTCCGCCGACATCAAAGCTTCGAGCTGGTCCGGTTTGATCTTCCCGTCGATGACCGGTTTCATCCCGTTGACGAGGAACTCCGTCCTCTCCTTGTGTGCGAGGAAAGCAGGGTACTTCTGGAAGATCGCACTCTGCTTCGGGTTCATGACGTGCTCCTCCAAGGCGATCAGCCCGTTGCGACGGCCGACCATGAAAATCTCATAGAGCATCTTGAGCAGGTCCACGTAGTCCACGCGCGAAATACCCTTCCCGAAGGACGCCAGCTGCACCTTGTGCACGATCTCCTTCATGATGTGCGCCGGACTCGCGATCACCAGCACGCCGAGCGCGACGCCGAGAATCACGACGAACTCGGAGACGTGCAGCAACACCATGGGGTTGCCCCCGGCGATCATGAACCCGCCGAGGGTCGAACCAATGACAATGAGTGCTCCGATGAGGACGAACATGGGCCTGAATCGGTCTAACGGCGCGTCGGTTGACGCGCTTTAGCCTGCTGGCCCGGGTCGGCGAACAACACGACGGCCCGGAGCCCCCCCTGCGCGCACGTTGCGCGCTTCACTTTTCGCGAACGCGCTTCAGGTACGCGCGAAGGCCGATCACGGTCTGCGCGTGGATCTGGCAAATGCGCGACTCGGTGAGGTCAAAGACCTCGGCGATCTCCGCGAGCCGCATGTTCTGATGGTAATACATCGCGAGAATCTTCTTCGGGATCTCCGGCAGCTCAGCAATCCGCTGCGCCAGCAGGCCCATCAACTCTTCCTTCTCCATGCGATCGCGGACCGAGACATCGCCCTCATCGGCAATCAGCTCGTGCAGCGAAGTGCCATCGCTATCCTCGTTCTCCGTCGTCTGATCAATGGCCACGAAGCACACCGGGCGCGCCTCCTCCATCCACTTCGCGTACTCCTTCGGCGTCAGATTCAGGTGCAGACGCACCTCCTCTTCGGTCGCCGCGCGTCCCAGCTTCTGCTCGAGCTCGTTGATCGACTCCTTGAGTTTCTTCGCCTTGGCCCGCGCGCGACGCGGACACCAATCGAGCCGGCGAAGCTCATCGAGCACCGCGCCGCGGATGCGCATGCTCGCGTAGCCAGCGAACGTGTGACCCTGCTCCGGATCGTACTTTCGCACGGCGGCGATCAGCCCCGTGACTCCGACGCTGTAGAGATCATCGACGTCGACGTGAGCCGGCAGGTTGATCTTGATGCGGTCGACGACGTTCCGCACCAGCGGCAGGTAGCGGACGATCAGCTCCTTTTCATCCACCTCGCCGCTCGAGGTCTGATAGGCCCGCCAGGCATTGGCTGCGGCGGCGGGTTGCGAGAAGACGACGGCGGCGTGGCTTTTCATAACGTAATCGGCGAACGGTGGGTCTGGGGACTGGGGTCGAAAGAATCAGGGTGGCGGAACGGCGCTCAGCGGAGGCGGGTGGACACCGACGAGGAACCGGCGGGACCGACCGGTACGGCCCGGGCAGCGGCCTGCGCTTCTTGCGCAGCGACGGCCTCGCGCCGGCGCTGCTCGATCGCATCGGCAAAGGCCCGGATCACCACCGACCAAAACCACCGCAGCACCAAGGCGCCGATCAGGCAGGCGAGCGCAGCATCGCGCAGGACCAGGTCAGCGCTCCGGCCCGCGGTGAAGCCCGCCACCGCCACCAGCGCAAAACCGAGAAAACCGCCCGAGAGAAAAGCGAACTTCATCGTCATGCCCTCCCCGTCCCCGGAACCGTGCGCCGCAACACCGCCGCGACCACATCGTCTTCCCGGGAGCCCACCGCAGACGGTCCGGTCGAGAGAAAGAGCGGGCTCAGCTCGCCTTCAACCAGCAGCTCCCACAGGCGCCCCCACTCCGTGAGTTCGTCCAGATGCGTGAAAACGACGTGCGTCGCACCGATCTCGCGGCCCGCACTCGCGATGCGCTGCAACGTCCCCACATCGTAAAGCGCGTTCAACACGAGGACCCGCGTGGAAATCTGATCCCGATCCAGCATCCGGCGCTGCAACCGAAGCGCCTCGCCGTCGGACACACTGAGCGCGACGCAGTCAACCGCCACCGGGTCGCTGACGCTCCCCGCGATACCACCCGACGTCGTTTCCACCGCCAGGCCGAGGGAACTCGCCGCCTCGTGCAGGAACACAGGCACGGCACGCGACTCGCCCGCCTGGATCACGCGGCCCACCGCGCCGCCAACCGCACCCTGACGGACAATCCATTTGGCAAGGGCCGTCGACCTGCCTGATCCCGCGGAGCCCAGAAACGCCACCCGCGCAGTCACCGGGCGCAGCGGGCGCGCCGCAGCGAGGTCGCGCAGGGTTTTTCCGACCACCGCTACCTGGCGGTGCAGCGGACCTGAGCGCACCCGCTCCCATTCCGGCGCGAGTTGCAAGCGACTCCGCAGGCTTTCCGAGAAACCGGCGCGACGCAGCAGATCCACCAGGGACGGCAGCGGGTCGACCGCTTCGCCTCTCGAAGCCCCCACCACCGAAATCCCTCCACGGTCCAAATTCGCGTCGTCCTCGTCCGCGCCCTTCTCCTCGCGCGACTGACTCTGCTGAGCTTCTGCGTCCTGCAAAGTCTGGGACCACGCATTCGCTGGTTCACCTTCAGTATCCGCCGCTTCACCCACTCGGGCGATGACCTCAAGGCGCGGACGCCCAAACAGGCCCGCCAAACCTTGGCCTGGCATCTGACGCACGGAAACAACCTTGGCGCGGCCACCCCAATGCGACTGGATCGTGCGCACGGCGTCTTCCGCTGACCGAACGACCATTCGATAGGTCGCCGGCGCGGCGGCTGGCTCGTTGAGGAGAGGAGAGGGCGAGACCATGGGGAACGCTCCGTAGTGCTTTTCCCATGCCACTTACACTCATCGCAACTTAAGTGGCTATTCAGTAGTGCGTTGCCACTTACATTATTTGATTCGCTATCCAGTTTCAGCAAGGAGGCGGCGACAATTGCCTACGAAAGGGGGCATAAAATGCCCTTTTGATCGGCAGAAAGTTCCACCCTGCGTCACTTATTGCCGGGTGCGAGGCCGCAGGTTGCGGACGCGTGACGCCTGCATTAATCGGTCGCTGGCGTTTCGGCTTGATCGAAAGTTTTCGATCGTCGCGGGGACCCTACGCTGCCTTGAGCGTGGCGGGTTCTGCCCGGGGAACGGACATCACTGGGGCGGAGATCAGACCGACGTTCTCGATTTCGGTGGCCAGCGGCAGTTCTTGGAATGCCAGCACCACCAGTCGACCGAAGGAGGGCTCGAGGAACCGCCGCAGAGGTAATCTCAGTTCGGTGCCAACGACGAGAACTGGGGTCAGGCCCGCCCGGGTGAAATCGCCGAGACGCGTGTTCATTTCATTGAGCAGGTGGCGACCGAGCACCGGGTCCAGCCCGAGGCCTACTTCCGTGGGTGTGCGGTGTATCCGGCCGATCAAGGCCTGCTCAAGACGAGGGTCGAGGGTCAGGGCACGCACGATACCAGGGCGCGCCTCCAGTTCGGGTACAAAGTAGAGACCGAGCCGTCGGCGCACCAGTTCGCTGAGGTCGTCGGGGTTTTTGGTGACGCTGGCAAAATCGCCGATGCACTCGAGGATCAGCGGAAGATTCAGGATCGAGAGGTTTTCCCGGAGCAGATTCTGCAAGACCCGCTGGATGATGCCCAGCGTCACGAGGTCCGGCAGCAGCTCCGCCACGAGGGCCGGGTTGGACTCCTTGAGGTGGTCGATGAGGGTCTGGACGTCCTGACGGCCCAACAAGAGGTGCGCGACGGACTTCAGGCTTTCCGAGAGATGCGTGATCATCACCGACGAAGGATCGACGAGCGTGTAGCCGTTGATCTCGGCGGTCTTCTTCTCCGCCTCGTCGATCCAGACGGCATCCAAGCCGAAAACGGGTTCGCGCGTCGGCACCCCGCGAAGGGCGACGGAGCTGCCAGCGACATTCATCGCCATGGTGCGCCCGGCCTGGACCTGACCCTTCGCAATGACCTTCCCACGCAGCAGGAAGCGGTACTCGTTGGCCTCGAGCTCGAGATTGTCGCGCACGGAGACCGGCGGAACGAGGATGCCCTTTTCTCGGGCGAGCGACTTCCGGACTCCCGTGACCCGACCGAGCAAGTCGCCGCCCTGTTTGGCTTCGGCCAAGGGGAGCAACCCGTAGCCGATCTCGATGGCGAACACGTCGAGGTCGATCATCCGTCGGATGTCCTCGGCGATCCCGGGTTTGCCGCCAGCCGCCGGTGCGCCGCCCGGGGAGGTCCCGGAGCCTCCCGGCGACTTCGCGCTCGCCGGGCTCGCTGGCTTGGCGGTTGCCGCAGAGATCTCCGCACCTGCGGCATCAACCAACTGCTGCTGCTGGAGCACGCGGGCGAGGTAACCTCCGGCCAGCGCGAGGCCGAGGAAGGGCAGCGCGGGCATCCCGGGCATCAGACCGAAGACGGCCAGCATGCCTGAGGCGATTCCAATCGCGCGCGGATAGCGCACCACCTGCCTGCCGATCTGCTCACCGAGATTGCCGGTCCCGGCCGCCCGGGTCACAAGGATGCCGGCGCCCACCGAGACGATCAGGGCCGGAATCTGCGAGACCAGGCCGTCACCAATCGAGAGGAGCGTGAACTTCGTGGCTGCTTCACCGAGGCTCATGCCCATCTGCAGGACGCCGATTGCGAAACCGCCGATGACGTTCACCAAGGTGATGAGGATGCCCGCGACCGCGTCGCCACGCACGAATTTCGAAGCACCGTCCATCGCCCCATAGAAGTCCGCCTCCTTCTGCACCTTGACCCGCCGCGCGGTCGCCGTCGGCTCATCGATGACGCCGGCGTTCAGCTCGGCATCGATTGCCATCTGCTTGCCCGGAAGTGCATCCAGCGTGAAACGTGCGCTGACTTCGGCAATGCGGCCCGCGCCCTTCGTGATCACCACGAAGTTGATCACAATCAGGATCACAAACACCACAAAGCCGACGATGTAATTGCCTTGGATGACGAAGTGTCCAAAGGACTCGATCACGTTCCCCCCGTGCCCGGTGGTCAGGATCAAACGGGTCGAACAAATGTTCAGCGCCAAGCGAAACAACGTGAGCCCGAGCAATAGCGTCGGAAAGCCACCGAACTCGGGCGGGTCCTTCACGTAGACCACAATCAACAGGACGAGCAGGGAGAGTCCGATCTGCAGGGCCAACATGAAGTCCAGCACCAGGGCCGGCACGGGCACGAGCAGCATCAGGACGGTCAGGAACAGCGCACCGGTGAAGATGAGATCCGCACGTTTCAGGAGATCCACGGATCCGGAGCCGCTTGGCGAGCTTCCGGGGGAGAGAGACGGAGACGATGCAGGGGCCATGGGGGTCAGCGGAAAGGGATCGGGCTGGGTCGCTCAGGCGCACTCACGCCACGCGCGCGAGGGACGCGCCCTCCGCCGCCGCTCGGCGCTGGCGCAGTTCGTGGAAGTAGAGCCGATGGTGGCGATAGACGAACGCGAGGATCTCGGCGACGGCCTGGTAGAGGGGCTGGGGAATGGAATCTCCGACTTCACCTACCCGGAAGAGCATCCGCGCCACCGGCTTGTTCTCGACCATGGGCACCCCATGCTCGGCCGCGAGCGCCTTGATGCGCTGCGCGAAGCGATTCTCCCCCTTCGCCAGCACCACCGGCGCCGCATCGCGGCCCCGCTCGTACTTGAGGGCGATCGCATAGTGGGTCGGGTTCGTGATGATGACATCCGCCGTCGGCACGGCATCAAGCATCTGCCGCTGCATCAACCGCCGCGCCATGCGGCGCATCGCGCCCTTGAGAAACGCGTCGCCCTCCGACTGCTTGTGCTCCTCCTTCACCTCCTGGTGCGTCATCTTCATCTCCTGGAAGTTGCGATGGCGCTCGTACGCATAGCTCAACGCCGCAATGACCCCGAGCGCCAGAATCAGCTTGCCGAGAAACTCGAGCGTCGCCCGCTGCAGGAATCCGCCAAGATACGCCGCCTCCACCGGCGCGCTGAACAGGGGATCTCCCAAGAGGCTCTGCGCGGAAAACCACAGCACCACGCCGATCCCCACAGTCTTGCCAAAATCCGCGAGGCCATGAATCGCCGTCGTCCGCGAGAACATCCGCGTGAAACCGGCCACCGGGTTGAGTCGCTCGAATCGCATGCCCAGCGCCTTCGGCGTGAGTTGAAACCCGGTCTGCAATCCCCCCGCCAAGAGCGCCGCGACCAAGGATGCCAGCACGACCGGGGCGAGCACGAACGCCAGGAGACGCGCGCTCTCCGCCACTTGTACCGGAAGCGCCCGAAAGGGTTCCTTCCCCGCCGCCAAATCACCCCAGATCAGCGAGGACAAGGCCGCCAAATCACGCACCGAGGTTGCCGTCGCGACGCTGAACACACCCAGCGCCGCCGCGAGCATCGCCACCACCTGCAACTCCGGGGACCGCGCAACCTGACCCCGCTCCAACGCCTCACGCTGCCGACGCTCGGTCGGAAGTTGAGTCTTTGAGTCGTTGTCCGCTTGGTCCATGAATGCCCCCCCTGATGCAAGGACGGTGCCAGCTGTACCCGTTGGTCCACTACTTACTTGAAACCAAACGCTTAGGGGAAAGAAAAGGTGTGCGCAGATCCTACGGGCATTTTCTGCCGCCCGTGCGCGAAGCTCTCAGCGGCGCGGCGGCAAGATCTCCAGCAACTGGAAGGGCAGCCCGTTGAACTCGACCACGAGATAGCGCGCGATGAGCGCGCCCGCGCCCGCGAGGAGAAGAAATCCGCCGAGCAAGCGCACCGAGTAACTCAGGATGAAGACATTCATCCGGGGTACCGCCCGCCCGAGAACGGAAAAGGCAAGGTTCACGAGAAAGTTCAGCGCGATGAAGGGCGCCGCGATGCGCAAGCCAAGCTCGAGGATGTGCCCGGTGCCGCGAATCAGGGTCTCGGTAGCCGCCGGTCCGAAGCCAGCCATCCCCGCCGGCGCGAACTCGAAACTCCGGCTGAACGCCGCCAGCACGCCGAAATGCGCTCCCAGCGCGAAAAACATCACGCCGGCAAACACGGCCAGGAACGCGGCCAGCGGCTCCTGACCGGGCTGAGGAGCATCGAACCCCGGTGCCGCAGTCAGTCCGATTTCGTTCGCAATCAGACGACCCGCCAGTTCAACGGCCGAAAACGCCAGCCGACCCACGAATCCCATCGCCAGCCCCAGCACCACCTCGCCGATCACCGCAGCAACGAGCACCGACAGGGTCTCAGGCACCGAACGGTGCGGGACGATTCCGTAAAGTAAACCCGCGAGGCACACCGCCAGTCCAACGCGCACCGTCGGCGGCAGCGCGCGGCCCGCCAGCGTCGGAAGCAACACGACTACACCGGTGGCCCGCAACACGACCATCAACCAACAAAAGCCCAGGTCGACCGGCATCGCACACCTCTCGCCCGCGCCCTCAGTGCCCGAGCGTCCCCATCCGGGTGATCATCGCGGTCGCATACTCCGACAGGACCCGCAGGAGCCACGGCGATGCCAGGAGCAACAGGCCCGCCAAAGCCGCCAGTTTCGGCGCAAACATCAGGGTCTGCTCCTGAATGCTGGTCACCGACTGAAAGAGGCTGACGACGAAGCCCACCACGAGAAGTAGCCCGAGAAACGGCGCCACCACGTAGAGCGAGAACACCACCACTCCCTTGAACAGGTCAATCGCGAGCTCCGGGTTCATGTGTCGTCCTTTTCCCGCACGCTTCACTCAGCGGAAGCTCTCCACCAGGCTCCGCACCACGAGGTGCCAGCCGTCCACCAAGACGAAGAGGAGGAGCTTGAACGGCAGGGAAACGATCGCCGGCGGCATCATCATCATGCCCAACGCCATCAAGATCGATGAAACCAGGAAATCGACCACCAGGAAGGGAAGGAAGAGCAGGAACCCCATCTGGAAGGCGGTCTGCAGTTCACTGATCACGAACGCGGGAACGACCACGCGCAAGGGAAGGTCCTCCACCTTCGTCGGGGGAAAGCGTCCGAGTTCGAGAAAGAACTCCAAATCCCGCGTCCGCGTCTGCTTCAACATGAACTCACGCAAGGGCACGGTCCCCTTCTCCACCGCCTGCACCGAGGTCATCTCGCCGGCAAGATACGGCTGCAGGGCCTCGGCATTCATCCGGTCGAAGACCGGTCCCATCAGGAAAAAGGTCAGGAACAGCGACAAACCCACAATGATCTGATTCGCCGGCGCGGACGGCACACCGATCGCCGTCCGCACGAATCCAAGCACAATCACGATGCGCGTGAAACTTGTCATCAGGATGACGAGCGAGGGCGCCAGCGTCAGGAGCGTCATCAACACCACGAGCTGGATCGCGACACTCACGTCGGCCGGCTTCCCTCCACCTTCCAATCCAATGTTGAGCCGTAAGGGGGTCGAGGCCGCACCATCAGCAATCACTGCCGGTCCGGTCGCGCCCGCTGGATTCGGAGCCGACGAAACCGACGGAGCGACGGCCGCCGAGGGTTCGTTCGGCGAGACCGGCGTCTGGCCCAGCAGGGTTTCCGCCAGGGCAAGCAGGCCGAGCGACAGAAAGAACCACGAGGAGCGACGAAGCCAACTCATGACGCATCCTCCGGTTTGCGCTCATCGAGGGGCGCCACCAATTGAATCCGGCCAGGAGTAACGCCGAGCAGAAAGCGACGCCCGTCACACGCTGCGACCACGAGGTACTGTCGATTGCCCAGGGATCGAGTTTCCTCGACGACGATGGCGCGGCCAACCCCCCGCAGCCCCTCCGTCGCCCGCCGACGCCACAACACCCAAACGCCGCCAGCGGCCAAGGCTCCCGCCACCGCGAGCAGCCATCCGCGCGAGTTTCCCGAATCCGCGGGCAAGGGCTCCGTTTTCGTCGGACCCGCGCCTTGCGGATAAATCACCGTTCCAGGCGCGAAGCCACCGGGGGTCTCCCGCGGATCCGCGCGCAGCGGCGCGGCGATCAGCAGCCCAGCGAGCAGTAACCCGACCCACGTTCCCAATCGGTGGATCGCAAGGCGTTCCAACCGCCCCGCGTTCGCGTGCGCACACCGCGTCATGGCCGCCTCCGGATCGGCCTTCACGCGTTGGGGGTGGGTCGCGCCGATCCGCCCACCAACTCGGTGATCCGGATGCCGAAGTTGTCCTCCACGACGACCACTTCGCCGTAGGCGACGAGACGGTCGTTGACGTAAAGGCCCACCGGGTCGCTCGCGTGCTGGTCAAGCTGCACGACTGCTCCCGGGCTCAATCCCAACACCTCCCGCATCGGGAGTTGGCACGAGCCAATCTGCACGGCGACCTTGACCTTCACATCAAGGACTAAGTCGAGGGATTTTTCTTCAAGGGTGGGCATGACTGGGATCTCCGGAATCGAGACGCTGGGTAAGCTTGACGACGACGCGCGTGCCTTCGAGGCCCGCCGTCGCGATGAATTTAGTCTGCGCGTTCAGGGCGACACGGGTGCGGTCCACGATCCCCGCGGGCAACTCGAGCACGTCGCCAATCTGCAACTCACTGAGGTCCCGGAGCGAGAGCGTGAACGCATCCCACTCCGCATGCAGCGGCACGCTGACTTGCTCGTACACGGGCCGCCACGAAGACGCTGAGGGTGCGGGACGAGACTCGCGGGCGGACTCACGGCTGCGCACCGGCAGGACCGCCTTCACCGCCGGTTCGATCATCGGATACGGCACCGCGAGGCGGAGCGTCTCGACTCCCTCACCGAGGGCGGTCTCCAGGGTCAGCGCAAGCATCATGGTATCCCCCGGCGCCGTGCGGAGGAAACGTCCACTGCGCTCATTGCCGAAAATCACCGATTTCAACGGCGTCGGGAGGGTCCAGTGGCCACACCACTCATCCGTCACGAGCCGCGCGACGTCTTCCAGCAGGGCGATCTCGATCTCCGTGAGCGCCCGCAACGTCGTCGCCGGCTTACCCGGGCCCCCGAGGAGGCGATCGATCAACGTCAACGCGAGACGAGGCGGAATCTCCAGCAGGCCCACGCCCGCGAGCGGCTCCATCCGAAAGAGACAAACGTGGGTCGGCTCCGAGAAGGTGTCGATCAGTCCACGGTAGGAGGGAGTCGCGAGGGAGGTCACCTTCAGCGAGAACTCCATTCGGAGAAACAACGAGATCCGCGCCGCCAGATGCCGCGCGAACTCATCATGACGCTCCCGAAGACGGCGAAGGTCCGTCTCCGTCAGGCGCCCCGGCCGCCGAAAGTCATGGGCCGAAACGGCCACGTCGGCCCGGGCACCCGCGCTGCTGTAAACGGTCGCCCGCTCCACGCTGGGGCCCGTCGGCTCCACAGGAGCGGTCACGGACGCGGGTGCCACCGGCGCTTCCGCCTGCGGGGGTTCGGCGCTCTCCACCGGTGCTGAGGGGCTCTCCGTCGAGGACATCGTTTACTGGACGACGAAGTCGGAGAAGTAGATCTGCTCGGCGACCTTGCGCCCGAGCGCCTGATTGTAGGCGGCGCCGAGTTTCTCGCGCAGGATGTTCTTCGCCGCCGGTTCATCCAGATCAGCCAGCGTCAGCGAGGAGAGTACGTTCAGCGAGAGATCAATCATCCGTGGCCGGTTGGCCTCGAACTGGGCGCGGAGCGTCGGATCGCTGCCAGTGACCATGAAGGTGGTCTTCAGGTAGCGCGTGCCCATGGTTCCGGCGAGATTCACCACGATGTTCTCAAAGGTGTAGGAGTGACCCACGCCCGCCGCTTCACCCTTCTTGCCATGCCCTCCCTCCTTGTCCGCCTTCTCGGCCTTGGCCGGAGCGGCGGGAGCCGGCGTCGCCGCGGGCGAGGCACCGGCCGTGGCCGTACCCGCAGCTGCGGCGGGCAAGGCCTTGATCAGCTCCGCCTTCAGCTGCGGGAGGAGCACAAACTGCGCGACCGCCCACGACACCGCAGGGGCCAGCACGACCACGAGGATGACCGGCAGGAGTGCGCCGAGCTTCGACGGAGCCTTGGCGGCCGCAGGCGCAGCCGCATCGGCGGCACCGGACGCAGGAGGGTTTTCGGACTTCGCAGACATGCGGGCAGCGGTGAGAGGGGAACGAAAATCAGCGCTTCAGATTGACGATGTCTTCGAGCACGGAGTCCGACACCGTCACGAGCCGCGAGCTGGCCTGGAACGACCGTTGCATCGTGATCATGTCCGCGAACTCCTCGGTCAGATCGACGTTGGAGAGCTCCAAGGTGCCGGCCTCAATCGCGCCCAGGCCATTCTCACCCGGCCCGTTGTTGGCGGCCGCGAGATTCACGCCACCGACCGGACCAGCGGCCTCGAGGCCGGCAAAGAGGCTATCGCCGACCTTCTTGAGCTCGTTCGGATCATTGAAGTTCTGCAGCAAAACCCGGTTCGTGATCGCCGAGCTGCCGTTCGAATAGAATTCGATCAGGTTGCCGGATCGATCGATGGACAGCGACTGCAGCGCCGTGCCAGCCGGCGGCGTTCCGAGCTTGATGTCGCCCACCGTGGTCGGCGGCGTACCCGCAGATCCGCCCGTGAGTCCCTGAACCCGATAGCCCTGACCCGTCACGAGGTTCCCCTCGTAGTCCAACCGGAATCCACCCGCGCGCGTGACGTACTGCGCGTCGTCCGTCGGGTTCACCACGCGAAAGAATCCACTGCCGGAGATCCCGAGGTCCGTGATCACGCCGGTCGCGTTCAGCGCACCCTGCGTGAACTTGCCCGCAACGGCGTTCAACTTCACCCCGGTGCCGACTTGCGTGGAGGACAGGGCGACGACGCTCGAGGCGGACGGCACCGCACTGCGGACCGTGTTGCTGAAGCTATCGGAAAAGGTGGCGCGCGAGCTCTTGAAGCCCGACGTGTTCACGTTGGCGATGTTGTTGCCAACGACTTCAAGCCCCTTGGAGAAGGAGCGGAGGGCACTGACACCGGTGTTGAGGGTACCGAGGAGGGACATGGTTTTGAACGAGAGGTTATGGGTGGTCTTGGAAATGCATCACGACGCAGTGCGGAACCCGCAGGTCACGCCGCCGGCCGCGGATCCGTCGGCGCGTACATCTCGACGCGCGTCACCGCGGAGGTCGGGTAAAGTTTGCCGTCGATCAGCAGGCGAGGCGCCGCGCCCGTGCTGTCGATCGCCTGCACCACTCCGGTGACGGTTTGGTCCTCACCGGACTTCACGGTCACCTGACGACCGAGCATCGCGCCGGCCGAGTTCAGCTCGTTGAGGCTGCGCAGGGCCGAAAACTCGCGGGTCAGCTGCGAGCTCTGCTCGAGGCTGCTGAACTGCGCCATCTGCGCGATGAAGGCGGTATCTTCCATCGGCTTCAGCGGATCCTGACTCGAAAGCTGGACGGTGATGAGCTTGAGAAAGTCTTCCTGACCAAGCGTGCGCTTGGTGACGCGCGCCGCGGCAGCGTTGCCAGGGTTCGCGGTGAGCGCGGCGATCGAGGGCGAAGAGGTGGCGGATGAGATGGGCATGGGGGTGAAGGGTTAGGCGAACACGCTCAAGCGATGGCGGCTGCCGCGGTCGTGGATGCGGTTGGCCTCGGACGGGGACGAACCACGCGCTGCGGAAAAGGGCAGCACTCCTCCGATCCGCTCGCCTGAAGCCGAGTCCGCCGCCTCGCGGCCACTCGAGCCCCGGCGACTGGCGTCGCCCTCGGCCGACGATCCGTGCGCCGACGAACCGGCGGCACGATCATCGCTGATGGAAAAGAGAGGCTCGGAAAGGCGATAGGGTCGCTGCTCACCGACTCCGGCGACATGCTGCTGCCACGCCGCCGTCAGCCGATCGCGCAGCTCGGGCGAGTCAGCACGGAAGGTCGCCGTCACCTCGCCATCCCGATAGTCCACACGCACCCAGACACCCTCACCGCCGAGCTGCAACTTGAGATCGACGCCGGCACGATCGGTGGCCCAGAGGACATCCGCTGCGTCCAACACGCGCCCGACCGCGGTCCAAGGCGCGCTTCCTTCCAGTACGCGCACCTCGCCCACATGCCCCGCACCGACCAGCATCGGAGCGGCGCTGCCCGGCGTGACGCCGGCGGTAGGAGTGGTGGGAGAGTCGCTTCGCATGACTGCGGGCGCATTTGCAGCTTCGGTGCCAACCACAGAAACAGCTTTCGCTTCCACCTTCTGATCAGAGAATAGCGCATCTTTTTTTTCCGAACGCTGCGTCGCTCGCTCGGACACGGGAGCGATCGGTTCGCCCTCTGCTTGCGCACCGGAAAATTCTGCCGCCGGGTGTGACCGTCCGCGATCGTCACCCATATGTCGCGTGTCTGCGGCACGGTAGGAGGCGAGGAGGATTCGGGCATCATCCCCGTTCTCCGACGTCGCGACCTGCGCTGCTGACGCCAAGGCACCGACATCGCTGCGCGGCAACGTCGGTCGTCCCATCGAAGCGGCATCGCTCGTGTCCTGCAGGGCTGAAGCCTCGAGACCTGCAGCGGCTTCCGTCCACTCCGACGGAACGGCGTTCGGGGAACTTGCGCGCTCGCGAAGGACGGTGCTCGTGCGGTGACGTTCAAATCCGGGCATCTCCACCCAGTCTTCAGGCGGCGTTTCCAGCGCGCCAAGTAAGGGGGCATTTTCCGCCGGGGCCGGCTCGGCTGCGCCGGGATGCAGGGCAGATTCGTCCCCGCCGGAATCGCCCGCCGTGCCAAGTCCCGGCTGCGGACCGATGCCCGGCGCGCTCGTGAGTAGGCCATCGCGAGCCATGACGGCGGGCGCGGGTCGAGACATCTGCGGATCGAGCACGAAGAGCGCGTGCGCGGAGAGGGGCGCGCGCGTTCCAGTGGGCGCTGCGGCGGCAGGGTATGCCTCGGCGCCCGCCGTTTCCTCGACTGCCTCGCCGTGGATGATCTCCGCTGGCGAGAAGGCGGAGCACGTCGCCAACGGGACATCCGGACCGGCCGCGGATGTCGCGATCCACGACGAGGATTCGGAGACGGGCCGCGCCCGATCTTCGTCCTCCCGACGAGACGCTCCGGCCGCTTCCTCGGCCGGAACACCGTCGCATCCGTCGCCGCCAGCCAGCTCAGCCGCTCGCCGTGACTCCGAGCCACGAGATCTTGTGCCACGCTCGGCCCCAGACTTCCCTGACGCGTCGCCCTCGGCGCGGGTAGTCGGGTTGAGCAGGGAGCCGAACGTCGGCGACACCTCTTGGCCAGGAACCGACCGGAGAGGCGACGCCGGATCCGAACTCGAGCGTGGAGCGGAGGGAACCGCGGCGGGAAAAGGAGAAGATGAGGTAATCATGCGAGCACCCCTTCCCTGGGCGAGTGAACCGCGCCTTCCGTGGCACGGCCAAAGATCAAACCGGTACGAAGCTTCTAGGGCGTGACGCCCGCTCGGGTCGCGTTGAGCAATCGCAGTCCCTCGGAGAGCGAGGCGGCCCGCTTGACGATCGCCGGATCGCTCGAGCGCCCCATTTCCTCGAAGATCGCCGCCGTCTCGTTCGGCTTCATCAACGAGAGCAGCTTCACGACGGTCTGCTGATCCATCTCGGCCAGGATACCGACGGCCGCCGGAGGCGAGAGACTGCGGTAGGTCGCGGACAAGGCCTTCAAATTCTTAACTTCCTCGGCCGATACCTCCGTGACTCGCTGAGCGATCTCCTTTCGCAAGGATTCCAAGCGCTGGCGCACCTTCTCCAGCTCCGCGGCGTCCGCCACGAGCCGCGACTCACGTTCATCCAAGGCCGCCGCACGGACATTCAGCGCCTCGCGCTGCGCCTTCAACTCTGCGGCCAAGGACTCGATCTCCACGGTCCAGAAATCCCACGGGCGCTCGGGACGCACCGGCCGCGACGCCTCCTCGCGCTGGACCCGCAATTCCTGCATGAGCGATTTCGCGGCGGTCCACACCGTGCCAAGCCCCGCTCCGACCCCAAGCACAAGACCGAGCAGGACGATTCCAAGTGTGCGAAGCAACGTCTTCATAAGGCTGAAATCGTCTCCTCGACCGGCAGGAGAGCCGCACTCGGACGGTCGTCGAGCTCCCGCTGTTCCGCGCGGGCCACCTCGACTCGGTGGCGCTCCTTCGCCTTGGCCTTGAGCTGATCGATCAAGCGCACGTCGCGCCGCGCCGCGAGCCACTCCGTCCGGCGCTGTTCAAGCACCTGCCGCGCCCGTTGCAGCACCGTGGTCGCTTCCACCTCCTGCTGGGCGACGCGCTGCTGCGCCGCCAGCCCGGCGGTCTGGACCGCCGGACGAAACGTACCCGCCCGCGAGGCCGCCAGCGCGGCCGCCAACGCGGCGCGCTCGGCAATGACCTTCTCCAGGGCCCGTTCCGCCGCCGTGGTCTCACGCACCGCGCCAGCAAAGACCTCACGACGGAGCGCCTCCCGGACTTCACGCACCACCGCGACGGAGCTCAGGGCAAAACGAAACTTCTTCATCGGTTCTCTCCTCCCGTTGTTCCCAGCAATTGCTGAAGCCGCGCGAACGTGTCGGCGCGCTCACAGCGTTCTTCGATCGACTGACAAAGAAATCCCCGCAGCGGCTCATGGAGGGCGACGGCCCGATCCAGCGCGGGATTGGCGCCCTTCTGGTGCGCGCCGATGGTGATCAGATCCTCGTTGCGCCGATAGACCGCGAGGTGCTCCCGAGCCTTCCCGGCCAGCGTCACCTGCTCCGGACGACAGACGTCCCGCACCAGACGCGATACGCTCTCAAGAACATCAATGGCCGGATAGTGGTTGGCCTGGGCGAGGGTACGCGAGAGCACGATGTGTCCATCCAGAATACCGCGCACCGTGTCCGCGACCGGCTCGTTGAAGTCGTCGCCCTCGACGAGCACGGTGTACAGGGCGGTGATGGTGCCCGTCTCTCCGGAGCCAGCGCGTTCCAGCAGCCGGGGCAACTGCGCGAATACGCTCGGGGTGTAGCCGCGCGTCGCCGGAGGCTCTCCCACGGCCAAGCCGATCTCGCGCTGCGCCATGGCGAATCGCGTCACGCTGTCCATGAGCAGCAGCACGTTCGCCCCCGCATCGCGCCATGCCTCGGCGATGGCCGTTGCGGTCCCCGCCGCGCGCAAGCGCAACGGCGCCGGGGTATCGCTGGTGGAACACACGACCACCGCGCGAGCCAAGCCCTCCGGACCAAGATCCTTCTCCAGGAACTCCCGGAGTTCACGTCCACGTTCGCCGACCAGGCCGATGACCACGACATCCGCCTTGGCTCCGCGCGCGATCATCGAGAGCAGCGTGGATTTACCGACCCCGGAGCCAGCGAAAAGCCCAACCCTCTGCCCACGCCCGAGCGGCGTGAAGGCATCGATGGCGCGGACCCCGGTCACGAAGGGTTCGACAATGCGGCGACGGCGCAACGGGTGCGGGGGACGGCCAGCCGATGCAGACGGTCGAGCCATCTCAACCGGGCCGAGCCCGTCGATGGGACGACCGAGCGCGTCGAGAACACGGCCCAGCAGCTGCGGTCCCACGACCGGGACGAGGGGCCGATCACACGCCACGACCTCCGCTCCGGCATGCAACCCTGCCATTTCCCCCAGCGGCATCAGGAGCACGCGCTGGCCACGGAACCCCACCACCTCAGCCAATTCGTCCAAGTCACCGCGCGCTGAGCGCAGCGCACAAAGCTCACCCAAGCCCACGTTCGGCCCGTCACTCTCGACGATCAGGCCCGTCACTCCGGTGACGCGGCCGACGCGCCGCACGGCCGGGGCCGTCCGCACCTGGGAACGCAACGCATCGATCAAGTCAGGAATCGCAGCCGTGCTCATGACGCCCTCGTGGTGGATTCCGGAGCCAGTTCGCGCCGCAGGGACTCCAGTTTCGCATCGAGTCGCGCATCGGTGAGACCAAAGCGACTCCGGACCTGGCAGTCGCCGGGACGCAGCGAGGTCACTGCGGTGACTCGAAGTCCCGGATACCGTGATCGCCATTCCTTGTCCACCTGCTCAAGTCTCCCGGCGTCGGAAGGGCTGACCAGAAGCTCGAGGGATTCGGTCTCGGGATAGAGCTGATCCAGCGCCTCGGTGCACGCGGCCACCACGCGTTCCGGGGTGGGCTCGTAGCCGGCGAGCAGGCGTCGCGCGATCTCGACGGCGAGCGACGGCAAGGTCGCCTGCAGCTGGCTCGTGATCCGCTGATCGACCTCCGCCAGCCGCGTCAGGAGGCCTTCCTGCAGATCCTGCACCTCGCGCCGGAACTCAACCAGCTGTTGATCCGCAAAGGCCCGCGCCGCGTCACTGCCCTTCTGGTAGGCCTCGACGCGGATCGCCGCCAAGGCGCTCTCCGACATCCAGGTCCCGTCGCGACCGGGCAAGTAAGCTCCGGAAAGCGGGCGATCAAAGGCCACCAGTGTCGTCGTCGGCATGAGGGACTCCCAAAGCTCAGGAAAGGGTCTGCGCCGCATCGCTATCGAGAGTCACCGCGCCCTCTTCCTCCAGTCGGCGGACAACCTGGATCACGGAGTCCTGCGCCGCATCGACTTCCTTGCGACGCACCGCACCGAGCATCCCGATCTCGTCACGAAGGCTCTCGGCGGCACGCTTGGAAATCGCCCCGAACACCTTGTCCTTGAGGCCATCGCTAGCCCCCTTGAGCGAGAGGGCGAGATTGGAGGAATCGACCTCGCGGAGGACGCGCTGAAGGTCCGCCGCCGTGAGCCGCGAGAGATCCTCGAAGCTGAAGAGTCTCCGGCGCACCGCCGCGCCCAGCGTCGCATTGCGCTCCTCCAGACGTGTCAGCACCGTCTTGGAGGTGGCCTTGTCGAGGCCATTCAGAAGGTCCGCAACCGCGCGGACGCCTCCACTGGCCTGCAGGGTCGGCCGCGGCCCCGATTCGAGGTGGCGGCCGAGGCTGCGGACGATCTTGCCGACGAGAGCGGTAGAGGTCCGATCAATGATGCCGAGGCGCTCGATGACCTCTTCACGGACCTCCGGGACCAACAGTCCAAAGACCTCGGCCGCCTTCGCGCTGGTCAAGTGGGAGAGCACGAAGGCAATCGTCTGCGGATGCTCCGCCCGCAGCAGGTTGAAGATCTGACGACCCTCCATTTCACCGAAGTCCCGCAGGGCGTCGGCCGTCGCCGCGCCGTCCGTCATGCCCGCCCGCCCCAAAATCGAGGTGGCCCGGTGGTCCCCACGGACTTTCTCGACCGCGCGCTTCGCAAAATCAAGGCCGCCCAAGCTGGAGGACACACTCTCGCCGATCAGGGGAGCGAACTCCTCCAGAACCTGCCGCCGCACGACATCCGGCACCATCGGGAATCCTCCCATCTCCCGACACAGGAGCTCGATCTGGCCATCGTCGAAGGAACGCAAGATCTCCGCCGCCGCCTCAGGGCCGATCACAATCAGGAAGAGGGCGAGCTTCTGCATTCGCGTCAGCTTGCCGTAGTCGATCGCGACGGGACCGTCGCTGGTGGGAGAAGGGAGCGTGGACATGGCGGGCGCGCGGGGGTCTGGCTCAGTTCTTCCGCACCGCGACCCAATCCTTCAGGGCGGTCCCGATGTTCACCGGCTTCTGGCGGATCAACTCGTTCAACAACTCCGGCGTGAGCGCGCCCGCACCCAGAGGACGGGCGGGATCAGGCGCCGCGGCCGTGAGCAACTCGACCGGCACCGCTTCAGGCTTCTGGCGCCCCAGCATCCGCCAAAAGACCGCGAGCACCGCGAGCGCGAGCGCCACCGCGAGGTAGGAGCGCGCACCTTCAACCCATCCCTGAAAACGGGTCGCACTTTCAATGCGCTCCAACGTCGCCGCCGCCACCGGCTCGGTCTGAAACTCGACCTCCTGGACGCTCACCATCGACTCCAGCGTCTGGCCCGGAGCCGGACGCACGCCGAGGGCGTTGACCACGATCTGGCGCAGCGCCTGCAGTTCCTCCTCCGTGCGCGGGGCCGGAGCCGCGGCCGGCGCAGCGTCGGTCGCCCCGTCAGCCAGGGGCGCGCTCGCCTTGCGCCGCGCAATGAAGACCGAAGCGGTGAGCCGCCGAACCGAGCCGGGCTGCCGCGTCACGTTCGTCACTGACCGATTGATCTCATAATTCGTGGTGCGGTTCTTGCGGTTCGTCTCCGTGACCGTGGTCGGTCGCGCCCCATCCGTCGCCGCCGCGCCCGGTTTCTCTGGGGTATTCGCGGCCACACCGACCGTCCCTCCGGACCGCTGCTCAGAGGAGTTGGCGCGATCCTCCGTGTCGATCTGCGAGCGCACCACCTGACCCTCTGGATCATAGCGCTCCTCCGTCGTGGTCGTCGCCTCCGTTTCAATCTCCGCTGAGACTTTAACCACGGCATTCCCCACCCCGACCACCGGCAGCAGAAGTCCCTCAACCTTTCGAGCAAGGTACTCTTCGACCTGCTGGCGATAACGCATCTGCGAGGACGCCGTGCTCAGCAGGGGATCCTGCCGCAGGTCTTCCGACAGAACCCGTCCCTTCTGGTCGACGACCGCGACTTGGTCTGGCTGCAGTCCCTGCACGGCGTTCGCAACCAGGTGCCGAATGCTGTTCACCGCCTCCGCTTCCAGTCGCCCTCCAGCCAGCTCAACGAAAACCGAAGCGGTCGGCTTGATGCCCTGCTCCGTGAGCAACAGGCGGTTCTCCGGCTGCACGATCATGACGCGCGCGCTGCGCACCCCGTCCAGCTGGCTGACCGTACGCGCCAGTTCACCCTGCAGCGCGCGCAGGTAATTCGTCCGCTGCACAAAGTCAGAGAGGCCAAACTGCCCCTTGTCAAAAATCTCGAAACCCACCCCGTCCCCGCTCGGCAGTCCCTTCCCCGCCAGCTCCATGCGCAGGCGGTGGACCTGATCGGCCGGCACGTAGACCATCGCCCCGCCGTTGCCCGTGCGGTGCGGGACTCCCTGCGCCTGCAGGCTGCCGATGATCTGCGCCGCATCCTTGTCGGACAAACGACCATACAGCAGCTGGTAATCCGGCTGCCGCGACCAGATGACCAGCGCTCCGAGGCTGCCGACCACAGCGAGCGACGCGACGATCAAGGAAACTCGCTGGTTGAGTCCCAGCTGGCGCCACAGGGCAACGAGGGATCCGAGGAAGGATTGCATGAGTGAAAAAGATTCGAGGAGAGGTTACACCGGCATCCGCATCAGCTCTTGGTAGGACTCCACGAGCTTGTTGCGCACTTCGACCATGAGCTGGAACGACACGCCCGCCTCCTGCATCGCGATCACGCTCTCGTGTAACTGCGCGCCTTGGCCGAGCAGCACGCTGCGGGTGATCTGCTGGGCATGGTCCTGCTTCGCATCCACGGCGGACACGAGGTTGCCGAGCACCGAGCTGAATCCCGGAGCTCCGACCGGAGGCGTCCCGAGCGATAGCGCGGACGGAGCCAGCGGTGCATCCACCGCCGCACCCTGACCCACACGGGCAAGAAGGGGGGAAACCACGGCTCCAACGGATCCAAGCGGTGACATGGCAGGCAAACTCAGCGTCCGATCTCGAGGGCCTTGGCGGCCATCTGCCGCGCATTCTTCACCACGCTTAGATTCGCTTCATAGGCGCGCGTCGCGGTGATGAGATCCACCATCTCAAACGCGAGATTCACGTTCGGCAGCTGGACCATCCCATCCGGACCGGCATCGGGATGCTGCGGATCAAAGATGCGTTGTCCACGCGACGTATCCGGCACGATCGAGGAAACGCGCACGCCCTGCAGGGAGTTCCCCGCCTGCCCCTGCGTCCGCAGCAATTCACTTTCAAAGGTGACCAGGCGACGCTGGTACGGCTGCCCATCGGGGCCGCGCGTCGTCTGCGCATTCGCGATGTTCTGGGCGACAATATCAAGGCGCGTACGCTGCGCGTTGAGCGCGCCGGCGGAGACGTCGATGCCACTGATAAGATTCATGGGCGAAGGGTCAGGATGAAGCTATGCTGGCGCACCGGTGCGATCAGAAGGGACGACCCGTAATCGCGAGGCGCAGCTGCTTGATGTTGCGGCTCACCATTTCCGTTAGGAAATCGTACTCCACCGCATTGCGATTCATCGCGAGCAACTCCTCCTCGATCTCCACCGAGTTGCCGTCCGGCCGCACCGCCCGGGCATGGACGTCCTCCGACAGCGAGGGAGTCAGCCCGCGCAGGTCCGCGGGACCAGCGCCAGCCGTCACCCGGGCCCGCAGTTCGGAGGCAAAGTCGGGCGCGAGGTCCAGACGCCGGTAGCCGGGCGTCTCCGCGTTCGCGATGTTGGCGGCAATCGCTGAGTGACGCAGCACCGAGGCATCCAGCAGCGTGCGCGACAGCTGGTAGTTCGAGGACTGGAAGATCGGGTCAACCATGCGCGCCACCGATTGCAATGTGCGTGCCAGCGATTCTTCCCGTGTCGCATGTCGCTGATCAAAAGGTGAATAAAGTAGCACGGAAAATGATACCTACCGGCGGCCGCCTTTTCGAAAGCCGGCGTGAGCCGGCAGCGGCAATTCTTGCCCGTGCTGTCGCGCGCGCTGATCTCAGTTTTTCCGTGCGCATCTTCATTCGTGGTTGAACGAGTCGATAGTCGCGTTTGAGACCATGCCGGATCACGAGAACGAACCCCGCCTGCTGCCCTACCCTGCTCTTTCGCGGGGCGCCGGCGGGAGCGTGGGATCGATCGGCGACTACTGGCGCTTCCTCCAAGACGATCCTCAGGGCTCAGGAGATGCGGCCTGGAATCAATCGGAGTCGTATTCGACCGACGGATTCTTCAGCGATCCCGAGCACTTCGCTTTCCTAGGCGAGGGGATTCTTCCGACACTCGCGGCTCGACGGAGATCTGCCGGCTGGCGCACCTGCAATCTTTGGTGCGTCGGTTGTGGCACTGGCGAGGAGGCGTATTCGCTCGCGCTTGCGACCGAGGCGGCGCTGGCCCCCTTGGATCCGGTGTGGCCGTGGCGAATCGAGGCTTCGGAGCCGTCGGCACGCGCCCTCCAGCGAGCGCGCATCGGCGTGTACGCAGAGGAAGCGCTGCAACGTGTCCCCGCGGCGCTGCGGACAGCCGGCTTCGAGCGCGGTTTCGGTCCCCAGTCGGGACGCGTGCGGGTACGCTCGCGGCTGCAGGAGAACATCACCTTTCGGGACCTCACCGGGACGGAGGAGAAGCTGCCCTTCCGCGATGCTTTCCATGTCATCCTGTGCCGCTCCGCCCTGAGCGCATGGCCGGTGGAGTCTCGGACGGCATCGGTTCATCATCTCCTCACCCAGCTTGTTCCCGGGGGATATCTCATCGTCGGCCGGTTGGATCCCCTCGGCAGCGATGTACCCACGCTGCATCGCGTCGCGCCCCAAGTCTATCGGCGCAGCCTCTGAACCGCATGTCCTCTTCCGCTCCAACGGCCTCTGATCTCCCTGCGGATCAGCCCACCCCAGCCCCATCCCCGGGTCCCGCCGGGCCCACTCCCACCGATGAGGTGGGCGGCCTCTCGTCTTCGGCCGGCCTGGCCGAGCTCCAGCAAGATCCGGCAAACTTTGCGCGCATCTTCCTGCGCCTGCGCACCGTGGAAGCCCGGCTCGAGCAGATGCTTTCGCTCTTTCCCGGCGTCGTGTTCCACCAACGACCCGATTTTTCCTTCGCGTTCGTCGGACCCGGCTTTGAGGCACTGCTCGGACTCGATCCCCAGCCGCTGGCGCGGAATGGTCAGCCGCTGCTGCGCCTCATCCACGAACAGGACGAGCGGGCGTTCCACGCGGAGCTGGAGCGCGCGGCTCTCGCGGAGCGCCCTTTCTCCTCCGTGTACCGTGTGCTCAATCCACAAACGGGCGCGTACGTCTACCTCCTCGATATCCGCAAGGCCGTGCGCTCACCCAGCGGCCTCCTCCTCGGCTACGAAGGCATCTGGCTCGACATCACCCGGCAAAAGATTGCCGAGGATCGCCTGAGCAGTCGCTCATGGAAGGAATCACTCTCCACCCTTACCCGGGGGTTGCTCCAGGACTTCGGAAGCGCGCTGACCGGCATCTTCTCCCTAAGCGAACTCTACCACAGCACCCTGCCCCTGCGACACCCGCTCCGCGACGGGCTGGCCCTGATCCGCGAGAACGCCGCCGAGGCGCAGCGACTGGTCCGCATGATCCTTGAGCTGAACTCGGACACCGCCGGTGAGCGAAGCTACCTGAACCTGGGGCGCCTGGTGCGCGATCAGCTCGATCTCTTGAAGCTGGTACTGCCCCGCGGCACACAACTGACGGGACCGGGAGAGGATGGAGCGTGGCCCGTGCATCTCGACGAGACGGCCTTCAGGCAAACGCTCGTCAACTTGGCGATGAACGCGCGCGACGCGCTGCGCGGGCCCGGCGACATCCGCATCGCCCTGCGTGCCCTCGCCCCCGGTGAGTCAATCGCCACCGATGCCCACCCGCTCCCCCTGCCTCTGCCCCTGCCCGCAGTCGAGCTGACTTTTACCGACAACGGCGTCGGCATCCTTCCCGCCCACCTCATCCGGATCTTTGATCCCTTCTTCACGACCAAGGAAAGCGCGCGCGGCGCTGGGCTGGGTCTCTATCACGCCCGCCTCTTCGCGGAGGACTGCGGTGGCAGCATCTCGGTGAGCAGCACGCCAGGGGAAGGCACAACGTTCCACCTGGTCCTGCCCCTCGCGGACCTCGACCGCGCAGGCGTACGCGATCCCGGTGACGCCGCCATCCCCCGCGCCGTGCGCGGCCTGTATCTGGAGCGCGACATGACGGACGAGGGCCCGATGGTGGAGGCCCTGCGCAGTCGCGAATGGGAGGTGCGCACCCTCGCGACGGTCGAGCACGCCCAGCGCCAGCTCCGCGAAGAGGGCGCCCGGATCGATTTCATCCTCATCCGCCAGCCCGAGGCAGATGGCGCGCTGCGGGTCTTCCTCGCCGAACTCCGGCGCGACCATCCCGGACTGCGCATCGCCCTCAACCTCACCCTCCCCGCCGCCGAACGCGGCGCCGGCCTGCGCGCGCAGGTCGACCTCTTTCTCCCCACCGGCATTCACGACCAAGACGCAGCCGATGCCGTGGCCCAGATGCTGCGACTCCCATGAGCCTTCCCGCCACCGACTCCCCACCGCCACCCATCCTCATCGTCGACGACGAGGCAGTGGTCCTCGCCGCCCTCAAAGAGACGCTGGAGCGCGAGAAGTACCATGTGGTCACGAGTTCGAGCCCGCTCAAGGCGCTCGAGTTGCTCCGCACGCAGCAGTTCGCGGTGATTCTTTCCGACCAGCGCATGCCGGAGATGCAGGGTCTCGATTTTCTCATCGAATCCCGCAAGCTCAACCCCCGCGCTTCCCGCATCCTCATCACCGCGGTCCTTTCTCTGCCGACCATCGTCGATGCGATCAATCGCGGAGAAATCTTCCGCTTCGTCGCCAAGCCGTGGCTGCGCGAGGAACTCACCGCAACCGTCCGGAACGCCTTCTCACGCTACCAGCTGATCGAGGAAAACGAACGGCTGAGCGGCGAGACGCGTCGGCTCAACGAGCAGCTGAGCCTCGCCAACGCCGCCCTCGCCGCCCAAGTGCAGGACTTGGAGCTTCAGCGCACGGCCCTCGACGCGGCCAACCGCCAGCTGCAGACCAGCTACGAGCACTCGCTCGACCTCTGCAGCCGCATCCTCAACACGTTTGACTCCCACCTCGCGGGCCAGACCAAGGCCATGGTCGAAATCGCCCGACGCATGGCCGAGTCCTCCGGGTTCACCGACTCCCAGCGTCACGCACTGCGCGCCTCCGCATGGCTGTGCGACCTCGGCCTGATCGGCGTGCATCGCGATGTCCTGCGCCACTTCCGCAATCATCCGGAAACTCTCACCGAGTCGGAGCGTCTCGCGATCAGCCACCACCCAGTCTACAGCCAGACCCTCGCCTCCCACGTCGACCCCAGTCCCGAGGTCGGCGAGACGATCCGCTGCCACCACGAGCGCTTCGACGGCACCGGGTATCCCGACGGACTCGCGGGCGAGATGATTCCTTGGACTGCCCGCTGCCTCGCCGTCGCGGTGTGGTTCGTCGAAAGCGGCCTGCCCAAGGAGCAGGCCATCGAGCTCATCCTCGCCGAGTCCGGTCGCGCCCTCGACCCCGAGGCCGTTCGCCTCTTCCTCAAGGTCACGCATCTGCTGCATCTGCCTCGCCAGGTCCGCGAGGTGCTCCTCGACGAACTCTCCCCGGGCATGGTGCTCGCCAACGGGCTCTACAGTCCGCACGGCCTGCTGCTCGTCGGCGAGGGCCAGACGCTCAGCTCGAACACGATCTCGAAAATCCGGAACCACAACCTGATCAGCCCGATCAGCCAACGGCTGCTGGTGTACTCGTAGGATTGGAGGTCGTAGCACCACACGGGTGGAAACCGAGGCAAAGCGCTGGATCGACTCCCGATCCAACCGAGTTCATTCCAAATCGGATGATGCGGTTCGCGGTGCCAGCCTCCCTGCGCACCGCGCTCGACTCAGTTTATCCCTCCGATGACCGGTCTCGTCGCCCAACCCCTCAGGATTTTCGCGCTGCTCGCACTTTTCTGTCTTCTCTCTGCCGCGCACGGCACCACCCCGACTGCACGCGCCGCGGACTCCATCACGTACCCGGCCAATGTCCGCTCGGGCGGGGGCGGTGGGCGGCATCTTGTGTTTCTGACCGGCGACGAGGAGTACCGCGGCGAGGAAGGGCTCCCGATGCTCGCCAAGCTCCTGAGCGTGCGGCACGGGTTCCGCTGCACCGTCCTCTTCCCGCTCGATCCCGATGGCACGATCAATCCCGACAACGCCACGAGCCTCGCCGACAGCGGGGCACTGGAAAGCGCCGACGGTGTGGTGATGATGCTCCGCTTCCGCCGCTGGCCGGATGCGGTGATGCAGCGATTCGCCGACGCCGTCGCCCGCGGGATCCCCATCGTCGCGCTGCGTACCAGCACGCACGCATTCCGGTTTCCCGAGAGCTCACCCACGGCGTTCCGCACGTTCAACACGTTCGGCCGTGACGTGCTCGGCGAGGGGTGGGTCAGCCACTGGGGTCCGAATCGCCAGGGAGCCACGCTGAGCGTCGTCGAGGCGCCCAACGCACGCCATCCCATCCTCCGCGGGGTCGGGCCCATTCTCGCCGACTCCGGAGTCTACGAAACCCATCCGGTCGCCGACGCCACGATCCTGCTGCGCGGACAGGTCCTCAGTGGAATGAACGCCTCCGATCCCCCCGCGACGTACACCAAGGTCCGCGCCTCCGACGGGTTGAAGCAACCGGTGAACGAACCCATGATGCCCGTCGCTTGGATCCGTGAGCGTCCACGCGAGGGCGGCACACCCCAGCGCATCGTGTGCACCACCCTCGGCGCCGCCTCGGATCTCGTCGACGAAGATCTCCGGCGTCTCGTCATCAATTCCGTTTACTGGAGCTTCGGTCTCTTCATCCCCGGCCGCGCCGACGCACGCGTCGTCGATCCCTACACGCCGAGTCCCTATCGTTTCGGAGGCTACCGTCGGGGCGTTCGTCCCGCCGACCACGCCATCGGGCACGCGCTCCCCGGCGGCACCCCCACCCAGCCGGGTCCCGCACCCTGATCCATCCGGGGGAACCGGGAATCGTCTCGATTCGCACCCGTCGGGCAGCGTGCTGCGGCCCATCCGACGCAGGAGCTTGAATCGTGGCGGGGCGAAGTCAGCCTGACTGCGCCGCGCCCGCGGTTACCCCATGTCGTCCTCTTCTCCTCCTGCGCCCACCTTGGTGCGCGGCATCTCCCGGTGGCAAATCGTCGGCCTTTCGATCAACGACGTCATCGGCAGCGGCGTCTACCTGCTCCCGGCCGCCGCCGCCGCGCTGCTGGGCCCCTCAAGCGCATGGGCGGTCGTGGCCGCCGGTCTGGCCGTGGCGTTCCTGGTCTTGTGCTTCGCCGAAGCGGCCAGCTACTTCGACCAGCCAGGTGCCGCATTCCTTTACACCCGCGCGGCGTTCGGGGATTTCGTCGGCTTCGAGGTGGGCTGGATGACCTGGCTCGCGCGCATTGCCTCGCTCGCTTCGCTGGCCAACGGACTGGCGCTTGCCTCCGCCTACCTCTGGCCCGCCGCCTCCTCAGGCTGGCCACGTGCCGCGATCATTGTCGTCACCTTGCTCGCGCTCGCACGTGTCAACGTGGTCGGCGTCACTTCCGGCGCGCGCACCGCCGTCATCCTCACCATCGCGAAGCTGGTGCCGCTGGTGTTCTTCATCCTGGTTGGGATGTGGTTCATTGATGGGGCGCGTCTGAGCGCGGTGCCGACGCCGGAAAACGCATCGTTGGGTGAAGCCGCGCTGCTGCTGCTGTTCGCCTACGCGGGCTTCGAGAACACCCCGGCAGCTGCGGGAGAGTACCGGAATCCCCGGCGCGACATTCCTTTCGCAATGCTGACGATGATCGTGGTTGTGACCGTCATCTACACTGCGGTGCAGGTGATCACCATGGGCACGCTCCCCGATGTCGCGACCGCCAAGGCTCCGCTGGCCCAAGCCGCCGCCACGTTCGCCGGCGCAGGGGCCGCGACGCTGCTCACGTTCGGAGCGGTGGTCTCGATCATCGGTAATCTCAGCAACACGACGTTGATGGGCCCCCGCTATCTCTTCGCCCTCGCCCAAAGCGGCTATGGTCCCCGCGCCCTCGCGGCCATCCACCCGCGCTACCGCACGCCGGCCAATGCGATCGTACTACAGACCGCGATCGCGCTGGCCCTCGCGCTCTCGGGCTCATTCGTCCAGCTCGCCATGCTCTCGGTGATCGCACGGCTGACCACGTACATTGGGACCGCGGCCGCCGTACCCGTGCTGCGGCGCAAGTTCCCGGGAGCCCCCGGCGCGATCCGTCTGCCGGGCGGCCCGACCATCCCAATCGTCGCCGTCACCGTCTCACTCGCCTTCCTCGCCAGCGCGACCTGGCGCAACCTCGTCGCCGGTGCCTGCGCGCTCGCGGTGGGCGCCGCTCTCTATGCCCTGCGCCGGCGCGGAGAACCTTCCTCCCTAGAGAAACCTAATCCACCCCCCTCGAGCATCCGATGATTCCCGCCGAGCTTGCCGCCGCGCTGCTGCTCGCGGTCCAAACCCAGCAGTTCCAATCCACCCCCGACCGTCTGCGGCAGGGCGCACCCGTCGAAGCCTTCCCGACGATCGATGTGGCGGTCATCGCCTTCCCCGCCTCCGGACCACCGGTGGGGGCCAACGTTCTTTTTTCCCGCGACCACCCCGACGGCCGCATCGCGGAGTTCGCGGGCGCCTTTGGTTCCGTGCGCAATGTGCATTTTCTTGCCGACCAGCGCGACGCCGCCGGCAATTCCGCGAGCTGGCTTCCCGGGGCGGACTGGGATCGCCTGACGTGGCGCACCTTGGCCGGCCAAGCCGATCAGCCGCGGTTCGTCGCGCCCTACCCCGCCTCCCTGGTCAAGCTGATGGTGCTCGTCGGCATCGCCCGCGAAATCGACTCCGGTCGCACGACGTGGTCCGCACCCTGGACCTATCGCACCGAGACGTTACCCGTGCGCACGTGGGCGGAGCGCATGATCGCGGTGAGCAGCAACGACGCGACGTCGGCGCTCGTCGCGCTGCTCCACCACGTGGGCGCGATCGTCCGTACCGACGGTGCCGAGCAGCGCAATCGCGTGCACGACGCATTCACGCGCTACGGACTCACGACGCTCCGTCTGAGCAACACACGCCCGGACGGCGGCTGGATGAACCGCGACGGCGCGGGCGTCGGCGAACTTCAGATGACTGCCTGGGACACCGCGCGTCTGCTCTGGTTGTTGGACGCGACCGCTCCACCCCCGCCGTGGCTGGAGGCGGGGACACCGCCGCTGCTCGCCGACGCGAGCCGCGCCGAGGTGCGCGCCCTGCTGGCGAGCCAAGCCCTGCATGAGGTGCTCTCCAGCACCGCCGTGGCCGGGGTCCCCGGCTGGCGCCCGGGCATTCCGGCGCGCGTGCCGGAGCGCTGGATCACGCCCGAGGGCGGCGTGGCGGCGTTTGAGCTGAAGCGACCGTCCGACATCCGCGCCGCGCAGTCTGCGGCCGAGGTCCAGTTCGACCACAAGACCGGCACGACGGAGAATTTCCTCTCCGACGCTGGCATCGTGGTGGGCATCACACCGCAGCGACGCCACTACATCATTGCCCTGCTCTCGAACCTCGGCACGCGGTACGCGCCGACGGAGAACACCGCCACCACGTGGAAGGTGCCGCAGCTGGGCGCCGCCATCGACGCGTGGCTGGAGGCACGACTTGAGCCGAAGAATCCGGCCCATTGACCAAGGGAGTCGTGTCGCGAACGCGCACATCTTTGCTTCAAGTTGATCGCAGCAGCACCCCGTTGCTCACGCAGCGATCCTCGCTCTGATTTCCACCCCAAAAAAAAGCCCGCATGTCTCTGCCCGCGACGCCTTCACCCTCTCCCCTGCTGCCTACGCTCCCTCTGGGCGCGCTGGTGGGCGTGATTGCGCCCGCCGGACCGGCACCGGCAGAAGCGGTGGCGCGCATCCCGGCCACGCTCGAGGCCATGGGCTATCGCGCCCGGCTCTACCCGAGTTGCCACGCCCGGAAGGGTTTTCTCGCCGGTGATGACGACCTGCGGGCCCGCGACTTGGAGGCGGCGTTTGTTGATCCGGAGATCGCCGCCGTTTTCTCGGTCCGCGGTGGCTACGGCAGCGGGCGCATCCTCGATCGCGTCTCGTGGCCACGCCTCCTCGCTCAGGCAAAGCCGTTCGTCGGTTACAGCGACCTCACGGCTCTGCACGCGCAGTTCACCAATGCCGGCCGCATCGTGTTCCACGGGCCCATGCTCGCCTCGGACCTCGTCGACTCGCCGATCCCGCCCGCAAAGCTCGGATTCGATATCCTTCGTGAAGGCCTGAGGGCCGGGACCCGCTGGACTCCCGCGCGGGAGACCGCGCTCTTCCACCACCCGGGCGCGGCAGAAGGTCCGGTGGTCGGCGGCAACCTCAGCCTCATCGCCTCACTCGTCGGGACGCCGTACGCGCTGAAGGTCCGCGGCGCCATTCTCTTCCTTGAGGAAGTGGGCGAGGCACCGTACCGCGTCGACCGGCTCCTCCAGCAGCTCCGGCACGCGGGCGTGCTTGCCGAAGCCAACGGGTTCCTGCTCGGGCGGTTCTCGGGCGCGGACTCACCCGCGGAAGTCCTCGCGGACTACCTCGCGCCCCTCGGGCGGCCCGTCCTGAGCGGCTGGCCGGCCGGGCACGGCCCCGGCGCGCAGGTCCTGCCACTCGGTACTCCCGTCGCGCTGGATGCCTCCGCCGGCACCCTCACCTTCCTGCAGGACGTGCTCGCCCCCGGAACGGGAAGCCGACACGCATAGTGCCATGGTCCTGAATCATCTTTGGGTCGCCTTCTTCGCCGTCGGCTTCCTCGCCGCGCTCGCCCAGTGGATCACCACCGGCAGCGCCGATGTTTTCAAGACGGTGGTCGACGGCACCTTCACCTCGGCGAAGACGGCGGTCATGGATCTCGCGCTGCCACTCGCCGGCGTGATGACCCTCTGGCTCGGGTTCCTGTCGGTCGCGGAAAAGGCCGGTGCCGTGCAGTGGCTGGCACGACTGATTGGTCCCTTCTTCGCCCGCATCTTTCCCGAGATCCCGCAAGGCCATCCCGCCAGCGGCCAGATCCTGATGAACTTCTCCGCCAACATGCTCGGCCTCGACAACGCCGCGACGCCGATCGGCCTCAAGGCGATGGAGAGCCTCCAAAGCCTGAACCCCCGCAAGGACGAGGCGAGCAATGCGCAGATCATGTTCCTCGTGCTTCAGACTTCGGGCCTCACCCTGATCCCGATCTCGATCATCGCGCAGCGGGCGATCCTCGGGGCCGCCAATCCCGCCGACGTCTTTCTCCCGATCCTGATCGCAACGTACGCTGCGACGGTCACGGCGCTGGTCGCGGTCGCCCTCCGGCAAGGCATCAATCTCTTCGACCGCGTGATCCTCGGCTGGCTCGGCGGACTCACGCTCCTGATCATCGGGGGCGTCTGGCTTCTCGCCACCCAGCTCTCGCGTCCCCAAATCGAAGTCTTCTCGAAGGTCACGGCCAACGTCACGCTGCTCACCCTGATCGTGACGCTCCTGCTCATTGCGGCGAAGCGCCGCGTCAACGTCTACGAGGCCTTCATCGAGGGTGCGAAAGGCGGCATCCAAACGGCCATGACCGTCATCCCCTACCTCGTGGCGATGCTGGTCGCGATCAGCGTGCTCCGGAATTCCGGCGTGATGGGGATGATTGTGTCGGGCTTTGACGTTGCGCTCCGAGCGCTGGGCTGGCCAACCGACTTCACGGCGGCGCTGCCGACCGCGCTGATGAAGCCGCTCTCCGGAAGCGGCGCCCGGGCCATGATGATCGACGCCATGCAGACCCACGGCGCCGACTCGTTCATCGGCCGACTTTCGTGCGTCTTCCAAGGCGCGACGGACACCACCTTCTACATCATTGCCCTGTACTTCGGGTCGGTCGGCGTGAAGCGCACCCGCTACGCCGTGACCTACGGCCTCCTCGCCGACTTCGCGGGCGTGGTCGCGGCGATCTTTGTGGCCTACCTCTTCTTCGGATAGACTCGCGGACGCTTGACCGGCGCCGTGCCCTTCAATGCGATGCCCGGAGAGATGAGTGCGGTCTTGAGCGACAGGTTTCGTCTGGCGTCCTCATCGTCCGGCTCCCTCGCCCACCTCGCGATCCTCGCCATGAGCCTGACGTGCGTCTCCCCCGCGCGCTGACCGCTGCGCACTCCACCGACTCTCCCACGCCATGTACCCCAACTCCCCCATTGCCTCCATCACTCAGACCCCGCTCCCGCCGGAAATCCGCTCGCCATCTGCTCCGTTCGTTCGCCGCCAGCGGCGTTCCTTCAGTGGAGCGATGTGGCTCGTCTCACTCCTTGCGCTGACGGAAAGCGTCGGCACCGCCACGCCGACCAGTCCACCGCCCTCCGCGACACCCGGGTCGACAGCCGCCTCCACCGACACCGTCATAGAACCCCGCGCCCGCGATCATCTCCGCGTCGATTACTTCATTGATGAGGCCGGACGCGAGCAGCCGGTGCGGACTCAGGCAGACTGGGCGAAGCGACGTGCCGACATCCTGGTCGGGCTTTACGCCTCGACGGGAGAACTCCCGGATCGCCGCGCACTGGGTCCGGTGCGCTATACCGTCGTCGAGGGCAGCCGCGCCGAGGGCCCGGGCTTCACGCGCGAGAAGCTGATGATCGACGCGGATGACGGCGATCGCATCCCGGCATGGTTGCTCCGTCCGACCCACACGCCCCCCGGCACCCGGGGCCCGGCAGTGATCGCGCTGCACCAGACGCACTTCCGGTTCGGCAAGGATGAGATCATCGGCCTCGCCGGATCGCCCAACCTCGCCTACGCCCGCGAACTGGCGCAGCGCGGCTTCGTGGTCATCGCCCCCGAGTTCCCGACACTCGGAGAATACAAGTACGACTTCGCGAAGGATCGCTATCCCTCCGGCACGCTGAAGGGCATGTGGAACCACATGCGCTGCGTCGATTTGCTGGTCGAGCTGCCGGACGTCGATCCCAAGCGGATCGCCGCCATCGGCCACTCGCTCGGAGGGCACAACGCGATCTGGTTCAGCGTCGTGGACGAGCGGATCCGCGTGGTCGTGTCGAGTTGCGGCTGGACCGCGATCCCGAACTACAAGAACGGAGATCTCAAGGGCTGGGAGGGCGAGCGCTACCTGCCGCGTTTCCTGGAGAGGTACGGGAACGATCCGACCCGCGTGCCTTGGGATTTCCCGGAGTTGCTCGCCGCCCTTGCCCCACGGGCCTTCTTCTCCAACTCCCCCATCGGAGACACCAACTTCGCGGTCGAGGGCGTCCGGCACTCCGTGCAGGAAGCCTCGAAGATCTACGCCCTCCTCGGCGTACCGGAGCGCTTGCAGGTGCGCTACCCGGACTGCGGGCACGACTTTCCTCCCGAGATCCGGGAGGAGGCTTACCGGTTCATCGAGGCCGAGCTAGCCAAGCCGTGATGGAACAGCGGCGAGATCCGGCGCGCGGGTAGACCGCCCGCGCACCGGACGCCCATCGGACCGGACCCACCGGATCACGGCCGCGGGAAGCCGGGCGATCGCTAGACGCCCCAACCGGGACGATAGACCTTCGTGAGCAGCGCGTTGGCTGCGGGTAGGTTGGTGATGCGGAAGGCGGCGGAATCCCATTCGATGCGACGCCGCGCCCGAAGCGCGACGTTACCCAGCAGCACCATCTCCGTGAGCGGTCCGGAATAGCCGAAGTGTGAGCCCGCCGCCGGTCCTCCCTTGCACGCATTGATCCACTCGGCGAAGTGATCCCCACCGGGAATCCGTGGGATCGTCTTCGGCGGGAGCGTCGGGGCCAGTTCGCGCATCCTGACCTCAGGTACGATGCGGACGGTGAAGTAGTTCGCCTGTGCGATGACCGAGGCCCGCGTGCCGACGATCAACGTGCTGTTCTCGGGGAGGGTTCGCCCCTCCTCCAACTCCGGCGGGAGCGGCGGACCAAGGTTGCCGTCATACCATGTCCACTGAACCGCCGGCCGCGCGCCGCGCGCAGGAAATCCGTAGCGCACGATCGAGGACGTCGGCGCACTCAGCTCGGTCGCGTTCGCGCTCACCGGCTCCACCCAGGCCGGCGCGCCGAGGTCGAACGCCCAGAACGCCCCGTCCATCTGGTGACATCCCATATCGCCGAGCGCCCCGGTGCCGAAGTCCCAGAATCCGCGCCAGTTAAACGGAAGGTATCCGGGATCGTACCGCCGCGCCGCCGCCACGCCGAGCCAACTGTCCCAATCAAGCGTCTCCGGCACGACCGGGATGCGCTGACTGTGATCGAATCCCTTCACGCCCTGCGGCCAGATCGGACGATCGGTCCACGAGTGAATCTCGCGAATCTCTCCCAAGACACCCGCTTGATACCACTCGCGCAGCAGACGCATGCCTTCCGCCGCATGGCCCTGATTTCCCATCTGCGTGGCGACTCGCTTCTCGCTCGCCAAGCGACTCAGTTCGCGCGCCTCCCAGACCGTGTGCCCTAGCGGCTTCTCCACGAAGACGTGCTTGCCCAGCTCCAGCGCCGCCCGCGCGATCGGGTAATGCATGTGGTCCGGAGTCGAAACCGTCACCGCATCGATCTCCTTGCCCAACCGCTCCAGCATCACGCGATAATCACGGAACCGCGGCACGTCCGGATGCTCGCGGAAGGTACGCGCCGCCCGCACGTCATCAACGTCCGCGAACGCCACGAGATTCTGGCTGCTCACCCCTTGCACCGCCGCCCAGCCACGGCCACCCACGCCAACGCAGGCCACGTTGAGCCGCTGACCCGGCGATCCACCCGGCCCACTCCGCAGTAGAGCCGGAAAGGCAAGGGCCGCCGTGACAGAGGACGCCGCGCCGAGAAAGCGGCGGCGGGAAACAGGACGGGGGACGGGCATGGTCGAAATTCGTGGGGTATCCGAAGCAGAAAGGATCCCGCGCCCGAGGGGGCACGATCCTCCCGTCCACGCATCACCGTGAACGCACTCCGACTCAACACACCGCTCGGCTGCGGCGCCAGCCAAGCCTTTCAGAATCCGGGCCGTAGTTTTGAAATTTCATCGGCGAAATCCTCAGGCTGGGACGGAGCCGCGCTGACCGATTGCTGCACGCCGCACGCCGCGGGTCGTGGCCGCGCTTGCGACAAGGGCCGCGCAGGCGCAAGGCGTGCGTCGTGCCGAGGTTTGAGCGCATCGGTTGTCGCGCCTCCTTGGTTGACGCAGCACAAGCGGGGAAGCGAAAGTACTCACGTCGTTGCCCGGTCCGTTCCCCGACCTTACACCCCGGAGACTTCGCCCCAATGTCCCGCTTCCCCTTGATCCGACCGCGCACGCTCGGCGCCCTCGCCGCGCTGCTCCTCTCTCTGCTCGCGACCGACGCGACGTCCGTCCGCCTCGCGGCGCAAGCAGGGGAGTTCCCCATCGCCGCCGGCAAGGGACTCACCCCCGAGGAAGCCGCACGCGCCATGTCGCTCCCGCCCGGCTTTCGCGCCGTGCCCTTCGCGGGCGAGCCGGCGGTGCACCAGCCGATCGCGTTCACGATCGATGAGCGCGGCCGCCTCTGGGTGGTGGAGAACTACGCCTACCCCACCTGGTCCCCGTACGGCCGCGACCGGATCCTGGTGATGGAAGATACCGACGGCGACGGCCGCCATGACCGCTCGACCGTGTTCTACGATCAGCTCAATTTCGCGAGCGGCATCGCCGTCGGGCACGGCGGTGTGTGGGTGGGCAGCCCGCCCTACCTCCTGTTCATTCCGGATCGCAATCGTGACGACGTCCCGGACGGCCCGCCGCAGCCGGTGCTCGACGGCTGGGGCTGGCAGGATACTCACGAAACGCTGAACAGCTTCGTGTGGGGACCCGATGGATGGCTCTACGGAAACCAAGGCGTGTTCACCCACTCCAACGTCGGACGCCCCGGCGCGCGCGACGCCGAGCGCTCGCCGCTCAACGCTGCCGTGTGGCGCTATCATCCGACGAAGAAACTCTTCGAGGTGTTTGCCGAGGGCATGAGCAACCAATGGGGTCTCGATTTCAACGACGTCGGCGACGCCTTTGTCACCGCCTGCGTGATTCCCCACCTGTATCATGTCATCCAAGGCGGCCACTACCACCGCCAGGCCGGACAACACTTCAACCGCTTCGCCTACGGGGACATCAAGACGATCGCGGACCACTTCCACTACGATCGCGGGGTCAAGTGGTCGGACGCGCGCTTCGGCGCCGGCGGCACCGATGCGGCGGGCGGCGGACACGCGCACGCCGGGACGCTCGTTTACCTCGGTGACAACTTTCCTGACGAGTACCGCGGCACGCTATTCACGCACAACGTCCTCGGCAGCCGCATCAATCGCGAAGTGCTGCGCCCGAGTGGCTCGGGCTACATCGGTTCACACCTGCCCGACTTCATGCGCGCAAATGACGCGTGGTTCCGAGGGCTGCGTCTGGAGACTGGGCCCGACGGTTCACTCTTCAACAGCGACTGGTACGACGCGCGGGCGTGCCATCAGCAACACCCGCAGGACCGCACGAACGGGCGCATCTACAAGATCAGCTACGGGGATCCGAAGCCGGTCGCGATCGACCTCGCTGCGCTCTCCAGCGACGAACTGGTGCGGCTGCAGTTGCACCGAAACGAATGGCACGTGCGGCGCGCGCGTCTTCTCTTGCAGGAACGCGGGCCCGATCCGGCGGTGCATGCGGCCTTGCGGGAGCTGCTGCGGACGACGCCCGAGGTGACGCGCCAGCTCCGCGTGCTCTGGGCCTTGCACGTGACGCGAGGCCTCACCGGCGAGCTGGCCTTGGAGTGCCTGAAGTCGCCTCACCCTGAAGTGCGAGGGTGGACGGTCCAGCTGATGTCCGAGGACCGGGCTCCGTCGCCCACGTTGCGTGCGGCCTTCGCCACGCTCGCCGCGAACGATCCCTCTCCGGTGGTGCGTCGCTTCCTCGCCTCCGCGGCGCGCCGCATCGCGGTGGACGAGCGTTGGCCGATCGTGGAAGCGCTCTTGGGCCACGGGGAGGATGCGGACGACCCGAATCTTCCTTTGCTTTACTGGTACGCCGCGGAGCCCCTCGTGCCGGCGGACCCAGCGCGCGCGGCCGCACTCGCCGAGCGAACGCCGCTCACAGCGCTGCGCTCCTTCTTCACTCGGCGCGCGGCCGCACTCGCCGACGAGACGGCGGCGGTCAGCAACGGCGGCGCGAACCGCAGCGGGCTCGACACGTTCGCGGAAGCCCTCGCCCGCACCCAGGATCCTTCCTACCAACGCGAGTTACTCGCCAGCCTCGTGGCGGCCACCGAAGGCCGCTCCAACCTCACGGCCCCGGCAGCCTGGGGCGCGGCGTACGCCAACCTCGGCCTGAGCACCGACCCAGCAGTCGTCGCGCAGGCCGATGCCCTCGCGGTCCGCTTCGGCGACCGCCAGCTCGCCTGGCGCAAAGCGGCGATCGTGACCGATGCGTTCGCACCCCTGCCGGCGCGGCAAGCGGCGCTCAAGGTCATGCTCGAGACGCAGAACTTCCAGCTCGCGCCAATCTACCACCGCCTCCTCACCGAACCCGGCCTGCGCGGCGACGCCCTGCGCGGGCTCGCCGCCTACGACGTGCCAGCCACGCCACCGGCGATCCTCGCCGTGTACGCGTCGTTCACGCGGGAGGAAAAGCGCGTGGCCCTCGGACTGCTGGCCGCCCGCCCGCTGTACGCCCGCGAACTGGTCGCGGCACTGGCGGAGGGACGCATTCCCCGGACCGACTTCGATGCCTCGCTCGCGCGCCAGATGCGGCTCCACGGGGAACCCGAACTCGATCTCGCGCTGACCCGCGTCTGGGGCGTCGCCCGGGAGACCCCCGCCGAGACGGCGGCGGCAATTGCGCGCTGGAAGACCGAATTGACGCCCGCCCGCCTCGCCGCGGCGGATCTCCATCGCGGGCGCGAGCTCTATCTCGCGACCTGCGCCTCGTGCCACGTGCTTTACGGCGACGGCCGCGCCGTGGGACCGGAACTGACCGGCTCGAATCGCGGCGATCTCGATTACCTCCTCCGCAACATCCTCGATCCCAATGCGGACATCGGTCGCGACAACCAGTTGATCACCGTCGAGCTCGCAGACGGGCGCGTCGCCGCCGGCATCGTGCGTGCCGAGACGGCAGCGGCGATCACGCTGGTGAATCAGGCGGAGACCGTCACGCTCTCCAAGGAGCAGATTCGCCGACAGGAGCGTCTGGAGATCTCACTCATGCCGTCCGGTCTCTTCTCGGCCCTCACCGAGCCCGACGTCGCCGACCTGATCGCCTACCTCCAAACCACCACCCCCCTTCGCTGAGCATCGACGGGCTGAACGTCGACGATCGGTCTGCGATTGCGGATCCGCCTCCTCCGCCACTTCCTTTCCCATCCCATGAGCAAGAAAATCAACCTCGCGATCGTCGGCCTCGGCTTCGGGGCAGAGTTCATCCCGATTTATCAGGCGCACCCGAACGCCAATCTCGTGGCGGTCTGCCAGCGCGATCCCAAGAAGCTCGCGGCCATCCAAAAGGCCTTCGGCATCGCCAAGGGCTACACGGATTACGCGGATCTCCTGCGCGATCCCGAGATCGACGCCGTGCACATCAATACGCCGATCCCGGACCACGCGGCCCAGTCGATCGCCGCGCTGCGGGCCGGCAAGCACGTGGCGTGCACCGTGCCGATGGCCACCTCCGTGGCCGACTGCCGCACCATCGTCGACCTGACCCAGCGCACCGGGCTCCGCTACATGATGATGGAGACCGTGGTCTACGCCCGCGAATACCTCTTCATCAAGGAGCTCTATGACCGCGGCGAGCTCGGCAAAATCCAGTTCCTGCAGGCGAGCCACCAGCAGGACATGGACGGCTGGCCGAACTACTGGCCCGGCCTGCCCCCGATGTGGTACGCCACCCACTGCGTCGGCCCGATGCTCGCGCTGACCAACGCTGCAGCGGAGTACGTCTCCTGCTTCGGCTCGGGCACGATCCGCCGCGAACTCGTCAAGCACTACAAGTCGCCCTTCGCCGTGGAGACCGCACACGTGAAGCTTCGCGATAGCGATCTAACCGCGCGCATCATTCGCTCGCTCTTCGACACCGCACGTCAGTACCGCGAAAGCATCGACGTCTACGGTTCGAAGAAGTCCTTCGAGTGGACGCTGGTCGAAAACGAGCCCCACGTGCTCCACACCGCCAAGCTCCCCGAGCACAAGATCCCGAAGAAGATCACCGTGCCCGACTACGCGAAGCGGCTGCCGAAGGGCATCCGTCCGTTCACGACCAAGGGAGTCTACGATCTCGGAAAGAAAACCCACCTCAGCTTCACCCAGGGCGCCGGTCACGGCGGATCACACCCGCACCTCGCCCACGAGTTCGTCACCGCCCTCGTCGAGGGCCGCGAACCCTACCCGAACGCGCGCCAGTCCGCGAACTGGACCTGCGTCGGCCTGTGCGCCCACGAGTCCGCTCTGCGCGGCGGACGCATTGTCCGCCTCCCGGCGTTCACGCAGGGCTGAGGTTGCCTTGAAGTTTCCGGCTCCGGGGAGCCGGCATCAGGCAAACCATCCCCATCGGCCGATCGCGCCGCCGTCTCGATCAAGAGCGCGGCGCGGTCGGAAGGGTGTCGACCGCATAGGTGTGCACCTCGCCGTGAAGATTGGCGCGGAAAATCACCCAGCGTCCATCCGGGCTGAAACGGACGTTGGGTTCGACGCGGTAGTCGTGCGCGCCGAGATTGACGAGGCGCCGGGCCCGCAGGCGGCCGGGATGGACCAGCGTATCCGCACCGGGAGCGCTGATCCCCGCTACGTCCGGAATGCCCTCAGGCTCGAAGAGGTAGATCCATTTTCCGTCCGGAGCCTTCGCCACCATCTCAGCATCACCGCCGTCACCGGCAAAACGGCGGCCGTCGGGCGAGATGTTGAAGTGCACCGACCATGCATTGCGTTCGACGTGATACCACGTGCGGCGTCCGGTCGCGAGTTCGTAGCCCGCCAGCCAAAAGACCTCGCCGCGCGGCGTCTGGAGGTCGTACCAGATCGTGCCACCGTCAGGAGAGAAAAACTCGTGACCCCAGATCTCCATGTTCATCGTACGAGCATGCACGCGCGCCAGCCCGGTGCCGTCGGTCCGGATTGTCCACAGACGCTCTACCTTGTGCCAGTTTCCCTCGTGGCAGAACATGATGAGGCCGGGATCCGTGGGTGAACATTGCACGTGACCGAGCCAGTCCGTCGTGCGTCGGATCGTGTTCACCTCGCCGGTCCTCAGGTCGAGCGTGAAGAGCGTCATCGGCACACGCTGCTCGAGCCGACGGTTGATCAGCACCTCGCGCATCTCGGCAAAGGTCAGCTCACGTCCATCCGGCCCGTGCATCACGGTACCCTTCGGGGGCCAGGTATTGACGGGTGGATACCCGGGCGCCGACGTCGTGCCGACCAGCAGCGTCTCATCGGCATTGATGTCCGACATTTTTCCCCGCTCCGGCAGGCCGGCGATCCGCCGCGTCTCCCCCGTGTCCGGATTCACGGCCCATACGGCCTGCTCCCGTTCAAAATACACGTGCCCGGTGCGGTGACCCACTTCGAGGCCGGATGAGCCACCCAGCGACGCCTGCTCCCGCGGGATCAGGACGCGGACGGCACCCGTCTCGATATCCAAAGCCGCGATTCCTCGCGGCGTAGTCACCAGCATCCTTCGTCCGTCACGCAGAAACGCATCCTGATGGAAATACAACGAAGCGGTGCCGGCCTCGTTCGACAAGCGGCGCACCCGATGACCCGTCGCCTCATCCACCCACTCCCGCGGCACCTCGGAAGGTGCCGACTCGGCTGAACTCAACGAAAGAGCGCTGCCAGCAAGCAGACCAGACCAGAGCAGAAGACGCATAGGGGAAAGGGGGCGAACCAGAGCCCAGCGTGACGCCGGGGACTTCGCAACGCTGCCCAGACCATCCAGCGGCGCACCTAAGCGACGGCACGGACAGTCCGAATAAACCGAAGCATCGGCCGCAAATAGACTCATAAACTCCTACCCCAGAGCCGTTAGTGCAATCATCTACATCAGAAGCCTTGATTTCCTGCAATCGCTTTGAATTAAAATAGCAATGTAGAATTTACACGAGTTTACGTCCTTGAGGCTCGCCCTCGGAAGGCACAAGTCTTTGATCGCAATCGTTCTACCGTTCTGGGCCAGCCGTGTGGGCTGGTCCTGGAAATGGGAACCCCGACCCCACCCCGCCCGATGAAGTTCCTGACGCGCCCCCTCCGCCTCGCGATCCTCGGATCCGTTCTCGCCGCCTCGCTGTCCGCGCAGCGCCTGTCCAACCTTTCCACCCGCACGCAAGTCGGGACCGGTGCGAGCGCACCGATCATCGGCTTCGTCGTCGAAGCCGGCGGGCCCAAGCAGGTGCTGATCCGCGCGTCAGGTCCGGCCCTCTCCAGCTTCGGCGTCAGCGGCGTGCTCGCCGACCCGCGGCTCGAGGTGTTCGATGGTCAGAACAAGTCGATCGGCGTGAACGACAACTGGACCGCGACGAGCATCGGCGGCACGGGCACGCTCACCGCGGTCGGGGCCTTCCCGTTCGCCGCCAACAGCCGTGATGCCGCGATCTTGTTGACGCTTCCTCCGGGCGGCTACACCGCGCAGGTCACCGGATTGGGCACCACGCGGACCGGCATCTCTCTGCTGGAGGTGTATGACGTCAGTGGATCGTCGCGCCTGATCAACCTCTCCACGCGCGCCGTGGTCGGCACCGGCGGCGGCATCCTCATCACCGGTGTCGTGGTCGCTCCGGGTTCCGGAAATCGGCAACTCCTCGTCCGCGCCGCCGGCCCTGCACTCTCGAACTTCGGCCTCACCGACACGCTGGCCGATCCCACCATCTCAGTCCTCAACAGTGCCAACGTCGCGGTCGCCACCAACGACAATTGGGGTTCGGTGAGCGCCGCCGCGATGAACGCCGCCGCGGCGCGGGCAGGCGCCTTTGCATTCGCCCAAGGTTCACGCGACGCGTCCGTGATCGCCGAACTCACCCCGGGCAGCTACAGCGTCCAGGTCTCCGGCGTCAACAACACCACCGGCCTTGCACTCGTCGAGCTGTACGATCTCACCACCGATCAGCGTCCCACCGTCGCGATCGCCGCCTCGGTCGCCACCACCGATACGCTGAACGCTCCGCCAGCGGTGTTCACGGTTTCACGCACCGGCTCCACCAGCGCTCCGCTCACGGTTTACTTCACCGCCAGCGGCTCCGCGGCAAGCGGAGCTGATTACCGCGCCCTCCCAGATTCGGTCACGATTCCGGCCGGAGCCGAGAGCGCAACGGTCAACCTGACCCCCGTCGTCAAGGACGCATCCGCCGGGATGACTCCGAACAAGTCCGTCATCGTCAGCCTCGCCAACGGACCCGCTTACTCGGTCGGCGCGAGCAACAACGCCACCGCGACCATCTTCTACAACCCGGGCACGCTCTACGGCTCCAGCCTGCGGGTGCCGACCGGCGTGACCGGTTCCAGCGCCTCGGGATCGGCGTCCCTGCAGCTCAGCAGCGACAACTCGTACGCCGTGATCAACGTCACCTTCAACGGTCTCAGTTCCGCCCAGACCATCGCCTACCTTCGCCTGGGCGAGCCCGGGCAGGTCGGCATCGACCTCCTGCGCCTGCCGAACGGCCAGATCTCGGGCCTGCAATGGAACATCTCCCCCACCGCCAACCTCAGCGTCAGCGATATCGTCACCGCCATCCGCGAAGGCCGCGTCTTCGTGGCGATCGAGACCGCCAACGCTCCCACCGGCGAGCTGCGTGGATCGTTCGTGCGCACGACGGGTTCGCTGGCCTTCACCCCGCCGGCCGCGCCGCCCGCGATGTCGGCCGCCGCGCTCACCGCCACGGACGCCGCGCGCTTCCTCACCCAGGCCACGTTCGGCCCGACGCCCGACGAGATCACCGCCTTGACCGGCAAGACGGCGGCCGCACTCGATCAATGGATCACGAGCCAGATGGCCGTGCCGATGTCGTCGCATGACGCCGCCACCGACGCCGACTTCATCGCCTACAGCAAGCCCGCGGGCAACGCGCAGCTGACCCAGAACAACCGTCAGGCGGCATGGTGGAAGGTCTCCGTCGACGGACCGGACCAACTCCGCCAGCGCGTGGCATTCGCGCTCAGCCAGATCTTCGTGGTGTCCGAGAACAACGCGGTGCTGACCAATCAACCGTCGGCCCTCGCCTTCTACTACGATCTGCTCGCGAAGAACGCATTCGGCAACTTCCGCACCCTGATCGAAGACGTGACGCTCAGCCCCGCCATGGGCATCTACCTGAGCCACCTGCGCAACCCGAAGGGCACCTACAACGCACAAGGCGTACAAACATCGTTCCCGGACGAGAACTACGCCCGCGAGGTGATGCAGCTATTCACGATCGGAATCAATCAGCTCCACCCTGACGGCACGCTCAAGCTGGACCCCACGGGGGCACCCATCCCGACGTACGACCAGAAGACCATCTCGGAGGTCGCGAAGGTGTTCACCGGCTGGTCCTATGCGTCGACCGCCGCGAACCCTAACTTCATGGGCGGCACGGCGAACTACCTGCGACCGATGCAGGCCTACGCGGCCTTCCACGACGTCTCCACCAAAACCATCGTTGGCGGACGCGTGCTCCCGGCCAATCAAACCGCCCAGAAGGACCTCGCCGATACCCTCGACGCACTCTTTCAGCACCCGAACACGGGAGTCTTCATCGGGCGCCAACTCATCCAGCGGCTCGTGACCAGCAACCCCAGCCCGGGCTACGTTTACCGCGTCGGCCGGGTCTTCGCCGACAACGGGAACGGGATCCGGGGCGACATGGGAGCCGTGGTCCGCGCGATCCTGATGGACTACGAAGCCCGTTCGCCGCAGATGCTTGAATCCGCCAGCTTCGGCAAGCTGCGCGAGCCGGTTCTCCGGACCACCGCGCTGCTCCGCGCCTTGGGCGCTGGCTCGAACAGCGGACGCGTCCCGTACCTCGCCGGACAGACGGACGCGAGCCTCGCTCAGACGCCCCTGCGTGCACCCACAGTGTTCAACTTCTTCGAACCCGACTACGTCCAACCCGGCCTGCTCGCGGGTGCCGGCCTCTACGCGCCGGAATATCAGATTCTCAACGACACCACGGCGATGACGGTGCCGAACTTCCTGTGGAACCAGATCTACGCCAATCGTGCCGCGGCGACGGACACCGATAATCAAACCGTCGGTGTGCGCTTTGATGCCGCGATGCTGACCCTCGCGAACACCCCCGCCGCGCTCGTCGACCGGCTCTCCCTCAACCTTGCCGCGGGCGCCCTGCCCAAGGCCACCACCGATCGCATCGTGCAGGCGATCACCGCCATGCCCGCCACCAACGACGCCACCCGCCTCGAGCGCGTCCGTTCCGCCGCTTACCTGATCGTCTCCTCTCCTGCCGGCGCCATCCAGAAGTAACCGACCCCACCGCCCGCCATGAACCCCACCCAACGCCTCTACGACCCGTCCCGCCGCCGCTTCCTCGGCTCGTGCTGCGCCGCTGTCACCGCCACCGGACTGCTCTCCCAACTCGCCCAACTGCGCATGGTCGGCGCCGTCGCCGACACCGGCAGCCCCTTCACGCCGGTCGGTCCCCGCATGGCGGCCGCCCCGCAGCCCGATTTCAAGGCCCTGGTGTGCCTGTTCCTCTCTGGCGGCAACGACGCGAACAACATGATCGTGCCGATCGACGCGTCGACCTACAGTCAGTACGCGGCCGGGCGCGGAGCGCTCGCGATCCCGCAGGCCGATCTCCTCCCGCTCGCGGGCACGGTGGCCGATGGCCGTCGCTTCGGAATGCACCCGGCCATGGCTGATCTCAAGGCCATGTACGACCAAGGGAAGGTGGCGATTCTCGGAAACGTGGGCACCCTCGTTTATCCGACCACCAAGTCCCAGTACACCTCCCGCTCGGTGCCCCTGCCTCCCGCGCTGTTCTCCCACAACGATCAGCAGATCGAGTGGCAGTCGAGCGTGCCCGACAAGGCCTTCGTCAGCGGCTGGGGTGGTCGCGTCGCCGACCTCACCAACGCACTGAACGGCAACAACCGCGTTTCGATGGCGATGACGCTCGCCGGACAGAACTTCTTCCAGGTGGGCCGCACCGTGTCGCAGTACGCCGTCGGCACCAACGCCGTTCCCAGCCTCACCGGCTCCGGCACCGGAACCTCCGTCAACGGCGTGCGCACCGCAGCGCTCACCGACCTGCTGACCGCGCAGAATCGCAATCTCTTCGAGACCGCGTTCGCCGGCCTGACCAAGGAGGCGATCGACGACAGCGCCTTCCTCTCCTCGGTCGTCACGGGCGCCAGCCCCTTCCAGGCGCAGTTCAACGGGATGAACTCAAACCTCTCCCAACAGCTGCACATGATCGCGCGGCTGATCAACGCCCAGGAAGCGCTCGGACTGAAGCGCCAGGTCTTCTTCGCGCGGATCGGCGGCTGGGACCTGCACGACAACCAGCTCAACGTTGGCCAGCGCTCCAGCGGCGCCCACGCCTCACTCCTCAACGACGTGAGTCGCTCGATCAACGCCTTCTACCGCGCCCTCGGCACGATCGGGGCGGAGAACCAAGTGACGACCTTCACGGCCTCCGACTTCGGCCGCACGTTCGACACGAACGGCGACGGCTCTGACCACGCCTGGGGCTCGCATCACTTCATCGTCGGCGGCGCCGTCAACGGCGGCAGCATCTACGGCACCATGCCGGATTTCACGATCCGCGGTCCCGATGACGCCGGCTCGCGCGGCATGTGGATTCCGTCGACCAGCGTCGACGAGTACAGCGCCACGCTCGCACGGTGGTTCGGCGTCAGCGCGACCGACCTGCCGGTGGTCTTCCCGAACCTCGGCCGCTTCGCGAAGCCAGACCTCGGCTTCATGAAGGCGTGAGCGCCGCGCTCACACCCACGCTCACGACCGGCGGTCACCGTCATCCCTGACGATGCTGCGTCGCTCTTCGCGTCTGATCCTCGCGAGCGGACTGCTGCTCGCGCTCATTCTTGTCGCCGTCTGGCTGACGCGTTCGCCCGCGCCCGCCTCGGCTTCCGATCCAAGCCGGAGCGCCGCGCAGTCCGCCACCGCCACCACCGTTGCGGAAAAGTCGGCCACGTCCTCCCCGACGGTCGTCGCGGCTCCCCCGGCTTCGCTCCCTCCCCGCTCGACGGAGCCGCGCAGCGAATTGGTGGACGGGCTCAACGATCCGCGCGGAACAATCGACGCCGATCTCCGCCTTCTCAACGAAGTGTTCTCGGCGTGGCTGACGCACTTCCGCGACGCGGGGATTCCGATCGGGGATAATCGCGAAGTCACCGCCGCCCTCACCGGCAACAACTCGCTGGGCTACGCATTCGTCCCCGCGGACCATCCCGCGATCAACACGCGCCGCGAACTCTGCGATCGCTGGGGCACGCCCTTTCGGTTCCACGTGCTCAGCCGCATGCAGATGGAGATCCGCTCCGCCGGCCCCGACCGACGCTTCGGTACCGCCGACGACGCCGAATGGGCGCCGTGGCCGCGGAATTTTTAGCCGCGTTGCGGGCGCTAACGAGCGCTGTCGGCGCGCATGACGTCGCGATGAAATATCATCGCAACGACCGAAAACTCGTTCAGTGCGACTTGCGTCTTCGCGGCGCGGAATTCAAGGTACGGGAGACTGGCGATCCCGACCCACCGGCCGCGCCCCACGCCCTCCTGACATGCCGTTTCCCTTCTCGAAAACCCGGTTCCTGGCAGCGTCGTTTCTGATCCTCGCGGGCGGTTTCCGCGCCCTCCACGCGACGGAAGCGCCCATCGATTTCAATCGCGACATCCGTCCAATCCTCTCGAACAACTGTTTCTGGTGCCATGGCCCAGACGACGCGGAGCGCAAGGGCGGCAACAACGGGCTGCGGCTCGACACATTCGATGGAGCGCGCGAGGACCTCGGCGGGTACCAGGCACTCGCGCCGGGTAATCCAGACCAG
>JACCDG010075813.1_pt1 | contig 56870 bp, 57 predicted proteins | sample 7442471 | NCBI WGS metagenome assembly JACCDG01 (sample SAMN15323444, study PRJNA562643) | freshwater metagenome | isolation source: river surface water | place: USA:Blue River Watershed | collected 2017-08-17 | reverse complement strand
TGGTGACCCTACAGAGAGTCGAACTCTGCTTACCGGCATGAAAAGCCGGTGTCCTAACCGATAGACGATAGGGCCATATAGAAAATTATATTACCATATTTTTATAATTTTTCAAATTATTTTTTGCATGATAAACTATAAAAATATTTAGGGCGGTTAGCTCAGTTGGTAGAGCGCCACATTGACGTTGTGGATGTCAGAGGTTCGACTCCTCTATCGCCCACAAATTTTTACTTATGGTAAAATACTAGGATAATGAATCCGAAAGATCAGGTTAAGGAAAATTTGTCTATTGTTGATGTTATTTCTACATATGTGAGACTTGAAAAGTCTGGGGGCAGATTTCGTGCCAGGTGTCCATTTCATAACGAAAAGACGCCATCTTTTTATGTTTCTCCAGAAAGGAAATCATTTCATTGTTTTGGTTGTCAGGCGGGCGGGGATATTTTTTCTTTTGTTGAGAAGATAGAGAATATTCCTTTTTACGAGGCGTTAAAAATTTTGGCGGATAGAGCGGGGGTCTCTCTTAAAGACCAAGAAAGAAACAAAGAAGATGGCAGATTAATTGCCTTACTTAAAGATGCAACAACTCATTTTGAAGAAAATTTAAACAAAAGTAGCGAAGCTAAAAAATATTTATTGGACAGAGGTTTAAGTGATGACACAATAAAAACTTTTCATATTGGTTATGCAAAGAATGAATGGAGAGATGTTTTTATTTTTTTATCAACGAAAGGTTATACTCCAGAAGAAATGGAACAAGCGGGTCTTGTTATTAAAACAGAAAAAGGTTTTTACGATAGATTTAGAGGAAGAATAATGTTTCCGATTAGAAATGTATCTGGGGCAACAGTTGGTTATTCTGGAAGAATATTGCCACAATTTGTTGACCCGACGGTTGCACAAGGTAAATATGTAAATACCCCAGAAACACCTTTGTACCATAAATCAAAAATTTTATTTGGTTATGATACTGCTAAGAAATTAATGTATGAGAAAAAAGAAGTGGTAATAGTAGAAGGTCAAATGGATTTGTGTATGTCATATCAAGCTGGTGTGCAAAATACGGTTGCAGTATCTGGGACTGCATTTACAGATGAACATATACATCTTATAAAAAGATTTGCAGATAAAGTAATACTTTCTTTTGATTCTGATTCGGCTGGTCAAAATGCACTTAAAAAATCAGCACTGCTTTGTCTTTTAGGCTCCCTTGATGTTTATGTGGTTGGAAATATTGGGACAAAAGATCCGGCTGATCTTATTATGCAAGATGCGAGTCTTTGGCATAAAGCAATAGATAGTCGTATACATGTGGTTGAATATATAACTAATAATCTAGTAAGAGATATAAAAGATGAAAGGACTTTGGGTAAGCTAATTATTGCAGAAGTTTTGCCTTTTGTTAAAGCTTTGCAATCATCAATCGATAAAGATTATTTTATTAGGCTGGTTTCTGAAAAAACAAATATTGATACCGAAGCATTAAAGAATGAACTGTTAAAAAGCCGCACAACTTTTAATGAAGAGACAAATCAGACAAAAAATAATGAAAAAATTGTAAAACCAAGAAAGGAAAAAGTTGCACTTGAGTTGGCGGCTTTTGTTCATTTAAAAGATTTACATAATCATGAAGATATAATTAGTCTTGGTTTTGATGTAAGACAATTCCCTGAAGAGATTTTGCAGGAGGAGATTTTTTCTATTGAAGAAAAAGTTGTTGGAAATCATGAAACTTATTTTAAGGATTTGATTAATTCTTATAGAAAAGAATTAAAGAATGAAAAGCTTTTTGCTTTACAAAAAAGATTAAAAGTGTCTGAACCAGAATTGCAAGAAAAGATAATGGGTGAGATTTATGATTTGATGAAGGGGGACTGATTGATATTAAATAATTTGAAGATACGAGGATGTGTGGGATTAAGAGAAATTAGCTATAGTTTAATCCACAGTGACTTAATATGATTTTTGTGATATAATTCCGACTACCATTATTATGGCGAGAACAAAAGTATCTTCACAAAAAAAGAGTGCGAAAAAAACAAATACAGCAAAAACTGTATCCAAAAACAAAAATGTTAAAAAGTCTACTGTTTCAAAAAATAAAACAGTAACAAAAAAAGGTTCTGCGAAGAAAACAATTAAAAAGCCAATACTTAAAAACAAGAAATTAACAAAAACAACCAAGGTAACAAAAAAGGTTATTGTTAAAAAACCAAAAAAGGTTGTAAAAAAAGTTACCAAAAAGCCAGAGGTAAAAGCAAAAAAAGTAATAACAAAAAAAGCTGACAAAAAAACAGCATATAAACCAAAAGCTTTTACAATCAGAACTGGTCCAACTAAAACAAAAGTTGCAGAGAAGCCAAAAAAGATTTCCACAAGGGAACAAAATGAACAAGAGCTTATACAAAAAGGTAAGGAGCGTGGTTTCGTTACATATGATGAAATAATAAAATATTTTCCAAATATAGAAATAGATATTTTGTATTTGGAAGAGCTTTACGAAAAATTTGGCCAGGCTGGGATTGATGTTTTGGAAGGTGGCAATATTTTAGATATGGATGATGACCTTCTTAAAGTTGGTCAAGAAGAAGGTTCTTACGATAGTATACAAATGTATTTGCGTGAGATCGGGCAGTACCCACTTATTTCAGGTGAACATGAAAAAGAATTAGCTATAAGAATAGAAAACGGTGACCAAGAAGCAAGAAGTTTACTAGCTAAAGCTAACTTGAGATTGGTGGTTTCAATTGCTAAAAAGTATGTAGGTAGATCATCTGATCTTACTTTGCTAGATCTTATACAAGAAGGAAATTTGGGTTTGTTTAAGGCTGTTGAGAAATTTGATTTTACAAAAGGGTTTAAGTTTTCTACATATGCGACTTGGTGGATTAGACAAGCTATCACAAGAGCTCTTGCTGATCAGTCGCGTACTATTCGTATTCCTGTGCACATGGTAGAAACAATTGCTAAGTATAAGCAGGTTGTGCGTCGTTTGTCGCAAGACTTGGGGCGTGATCCACTTGCAGAAGAAATTGCTGTAGAAATGAATGTTGATGTAGAGAAGATTCATATTATAGAAAATATTAATCAAGAAACTGTTTCATTGGAAAAACCAATCGGAGACGATGATGATAAGTCCACACTTGGGGAATTTATTCCTGATGATAAAATACTTTCGCCTGATCAAGAAGCGTCACATAGAATACTTGCTGATCAAATAAATGAGATATTAGACGATCTTTCAGAAAAAGAAAGAAAGATTGTTGAAATGCGTAATGGACTAGGGGAGTTTGACGGTGTAATGCATACTTTGGAAGAAGTGGGTGCGGAGTTTGGTGTAACTCGTGAGCGTATTCGTCAGATTGAAGCGAAAGTACATGAGAAGATTAGGTCACATGATAAGGCTGAGAGATTAAGAAACTTTTAAAAATTAACAAAATCACTTCATCTGCTCTGGATTCCCGTATGCACGAGAATGACACTAAAATCAAAAATTAAAAACACGGAACCGAACGGTTCCGTGTTTTGTTTCTTAGACTAACTGTTTTTGCTTGTCTTTATAAATAGAAAAGAAAAGTATTACAAGAAGAACGGTCATTTTCCCGAAGAAGGGGACAAAAAACGAATTAACTTCTGACAGACATCCGGCATTGCATGTTTGTGTTATTTCTATTATCGTATCAATGTTTCTAATAAAATCTGCAAATAACATACAAAAAGCTATACCGATTTCTGCATAAAAAACCATGTAAATCAAACCGTGCATAATTTTTTCTTTTTTGGTTTCTGACGATATGTTTACTTTTTTTGAAAAAACAAAATAAGTAATAGCACCAAAAATAAAAACAGCTATCGCACAAAAGAAAAACAAAAAGAAAACAAAATTATCTGTGTCCATTTGAAAGAACTCCTGTGTTTATTGTGTACTGTTTCTGGTCCAATCTACTACATCACCAATATCATCACCTGGCCACACTTGAATAGTTTTGCCACCGATATCACCTACAACCATTTCACTGTGGGCGTTAGCTTCACCAATAAGATGGCGGATTTTTAAAGTATCGTTTTTTGCTGATTTAGGGTATTCTTTAACCGTTCTCATTTGAAAGAGCTCCTGTGTTTATTAAACATTTTTATACTATAACATAATATTGACTTAGTCAAGCGTAACCTTTACAAAAGCTTTATTTTTTGGTAGAGTTATTTTAATATAAAAACTTGGGGGATAGTAAGTGTTTTTGGTTGGAAATTGATTTACTGATTTCTTATTCCTTTAAACCCTAAACCCTAGTGGCTAATACCTATCAAAATTATGTTAGTTGACCATATTACTTTAAATATAAAAGCTGGAAAAGGCGGTGACGGTGTTGTTCGTTGGCGTCGCGAAAAGGGTATTCCATATGGAGGCCCAGCTGGTGGTGATGGAGGAAGGGGTGGAGATGTTTATTTGCGTGTGGTGAGAGATATCTTTGCTCTTACTCAATATATACAGAAAAAAGATTGGGAAGCTACACCAGGGGAATCTGGTCAAAAAAGAAGTATGCATGGCAAAAGTGCCTTAGATTTATATTTGACTGTACCGATTGGTTCAGTTGTGCGTAATCGTGAATACGATGTTTCTTTTGAGTGTGATGAAGAAAAAGATATTTTAATATTGCGTGGTGGTAAAGGTGGTTTGGGTAATGAGAAATTTAAATCATCAACTAATCGTACACCAATGGAATTTACAAAAGGTGAGATTGGGGAATTTGCTACTTTTGATATTGAACTTCGTCTGATTGCTGATGTTGGTATAATTGGTTTACCAAATGCTGGTAAGTCTTCTCTTCTTAATTCTTTGACTAGAGCATCGGCTAAAGTTGGAGATTATCCTTTTACAACTCTTGAGCCTAACTTAGGGGCGTACTTCGGCTATGTGCTTGCAGATATTCCTGGGTTAATTGAGGGGGCAAGTGAAGGTAAAGGTCTTGGTCATAAATTCTTACGACACATAACGAGAACCAAAACTTTGATTCATCTTGTTTCTGCTGAAAATGAAAATGTTGCTGATGTTTATAAAACTATTAGAGCGGAACTTGGTAAGTATGATAAAGAACTTTTGAATAAAGAAGAAATAGTAGTGCTTTCAAAAGTGGACACTGTTGATGAAAAAACTTTGAAATCTAAAGTTAAAGAATTAGAAAAAATCAGTAAAAAAGATGTGGCGGTACTTTCTTTGTATGAAGATGGATCAGTGAAGAAATTTGGAGATGTTTTGATACAGGTTTTAGCCAATAGGGTATAGCCACTTGTTAGGTAGTAGATGTTAGTTTTTAGTCACTAGTAACTCGTAAAACTTGCGAGGCAAGTTTTACGAGTTACTAAACACTAAGCCCTAGTGGCTAGTGGCTGTATCCAAAAGATTTTTCTTTTCTCCTGGGGTGATTAAGCCAATATGTTTTGAGTCAAAACCCATACATATGAGTAAGGTGTAGGCTACAGAGTTTGAGTTTTCTGTTTCTCCTTTTAATTTAAACCCAAAAGGTGGGTAATAAATTTCTTTTTGGTTAATTTCTTCTTTGCATTGTAAAGCTTTACTCCATGTCTTTTTTGTTTCTTCAGCGTTACCTTCAAACACTATTTTACCAGGGTAAGTTTTTTCAGCCATATAATCTCTTGGGCCGTTGAATTCCCAGACTTTTAATAAGTCTGTGTCTTTAATGCCGATATATTTCCATGTGTTTGTTATTGGATCTGTTGCAAGCCCGTGTATTTCTTTTTCTATTTCATTATTTGCATTTCTTAGTACCAAATAATTATGCCCAGCAAATCCAAACATTAAAGGGTGTTGTAGCTTCTCTATGCGCCAAACACCGTCTGCTGGTTTGAGTGTTGGTCTTACTACTGGGTTGTGGGTTATAGAATAAATAAAAAGTAAAAAGAAAAAACTTAATACTAAATCTTTTATAAATCTATTAGTAAATAGTTGCATCACTAATAATTGTAACATGTTAGCCACTAGTGAATAGGGTATAGCCAATAGTAAAATACTGGTAAATTTGCGAACCAAATTTACCAGATGGCTAATGATTTTTAAATTTAACTAAACACTAGTGGCTATTGGCTAATTACTATTTATGTGTTAGTGTCTTAATTAGAAATATGCGATTTCCTTCGCGTATATGTTCAAAAACAAGGAGAGAATTATGAATCTTGAAATTGAACCAGGAAAATGTGGTTATCCACCTCGTCGTTACTCTATGGTTTCTGGTTTGGTTATGGTTGAGATTATTTTGATTGGTGTTGTAAGAATTTGTGGTAAACAAATGGGTATTTATGAGATAGGTTGTGATAATAATTTAAATGAGTGTTGTAAGTTTGCTTGTAAAGTTTTTCAAAGAGAAGGTGAGTTTTATTTGGAATTTAATAAAAAAATCATCATAGTTGATAAAGATGCAAGTCCTGCTTCTTTAATACAATCATTACGATAACTTAATTGCGGTTAGCTTTGCTAACCGTAATTTCTTTTGACTCCTGTATTGTCATTCCGGACTTGATCCGGAATCTAGGTTTAAATATATAAGACCTGGATACCAAATCAAGTTTGGGATGACACAAAATACAAGTTTTGTATTTCCTAGTGGCTATACCCTATTGGCTAACGGCTGTTTTCAATATTTCCTGAAACATTTGTGGATTACCACTTCCTTTACTTTTTGCCATACATTTACCAACAAAAAACATGAGTAACTTTTCATTTCCATTTTTGAAATCATTCCACTGTGTTTCGTTTTCTTTAGATACTTCCTCAACAATCTTTTTGAGTGCTTCTACATCGTTTTTTTGTATAAGTCCTTTACTTTCGGCGAGAGATTTTACGTTAACATTTTTGTTTCCCATAATTTCTGGGAGTAAATCTTTTGCTCCACGTGAAGATAATTCATTTTTTTGAATCATAGAAAGTAAGGCTGCAAAAGATTCTTCATTTGGAAGATTATCTTTGTTTATTTCTTTTTTTTCTTTTTTGAGTGCACCTAAAACATCAGATATAAGATAATTTGCACATAGTTTGGCTCCGTCTATAGAAGTACCTAACTTAACTAAAGAGTTTTCAAAGAAAGAAGCAAGTATGGGGTCATTTGTAATTATATCTATATCATCAATTGGAAGCTTAAAAATATTTGTATATCTTTCTCTTTTTTGTTTTGGTAATTCTGGTAACGTATGAACCATCAAATCTATTTCAAACATTTCGTGTAAGTACAGTTTTGGTAAATCTGGATCAGGGAAGTAGCGGTAATCGTGCGCGTTTTCTTTTTTTCTTTGTGAGAATGTTTCTTGCTTTACTTCATCCCAACCACGTGTTTCTTGAACAATACTTCCACCTTCTTCTAGTATTGCAATATGTCTAGCTACTTCATACTTAATAGCTTCTTCTACTGAACGGAAAGAGTTTAGGTTTTTGACTTCACATTTGGTGCCAAATTTATCTTTGTCTTTTGACACAGATATATTAGCTTCTACACGCATTTGCCCCATTTCCATATTGGCATCTGATGCATCTAGGTATCGAAGAATTCTTTGTAGTTCTTTCGCAAAATTAGAAGCGTCTTCTGCTGTGTGTATAACAGGCTCAGTAACTAATTCCATAAGTGGAACTCCTGCGCGATTATAATCGACGAGTGTGTATCCGTCGTTGTCGTGACTAGATTTGGCTGTATCTTCTTCTAAGTGAACCCTAGTTATTTTTATGCCGTTTATTTCTCCACCAGAGACAATAGGGAGCTTATATTGGGACAGTTGATATCCTTTTGGTATATCTGGGTAAAAATAATTTTTTCGGTCAAATTCTGTGAAATTAGCGATATCTGCTCCTAGAGCAAGGCCGACACGAATAGTCTTCTTGATGGCCTCTTTATTGGCCACAGGAAGCGTTCCAGGATGGGCCATGCATACCTCACAAACGTGGATATTTGGTTTTTCTACAAAAGGGTCATTTTTACAACCGCACCACATTTTGGACTTGGTTTTTAGTTCGGCATGTATCTCAAGTCCGATAGTTGTTAAGTATTCATTAGACATTTAGAGATTATAACATAGAACAGTTTACCTTGTTAAACAATTTTTAAATTTGGTATTGGTTGATTTTTGTTTTTAAAAATGGCATAGTTAGGCGAAAGTTCTTTCAAAAAGGAGGCAGTAATGAACGATAAATGTGATATAAAAGAACTCAGCTTGGTACAAACGGTTGATGTTAATGTTAGAGAGCCAGAAAAGATTATTACTTGTTTGTCTAGAATGGCAAAAGTTTCCTTCGATGTTAATTTTGTAAAACTTTTCCTTGAGGGTGAGGTAGTTCCTTTTGGTGGAAAGACACGTGTATCTTTTTATAATACAGGAAAATACAGAACAGATGAAGAGATAAAAAGTCTTTTTGACAGAAGTATTGCTTTTGATTCATCTAAATTTGTTTCTGTTTTATTTTCATTACTTAATTATCAAACTGATATAAACAGCTCACAAAAGTTTTTATCAAATACGGGTAGGGCGGTTTGCTTTGTTGTTTTGGATAAAGAAAAAATTTATACAGTTACTGTCTCATTTAAACCTTTTCCTTTACTTGAGTGGAGGGTGAGGGTTTATGAAGAGAATGAATATAGATGGAAAACTAATGATTGGTTGGTTGTTCCTGATTAAATTAAGACGGTTCGCTTCGCGAACTGTCTTTTAGTTTTTGATTGGAAAATATTTTTTATTCCACATCATTTGTCTTTTGGCATATTTGTAACTTTCTCTTTTAATTAAATCTTTCATTTCTTCCTCGTTTATTTCTTTTTTAAAATATTTGCACATTGCAAAATACTCTATTCCAAGTCTTTTTATTTCGTGGTCAGTTAAATTAAGTTCAAAAACTTTTTTACCCTCGTCTAACATTCCTTCTTTTAATCTCTTTTCTAATCTGTTTGTAATATTTTCTTTTAATTTGTTTCTGCTTATCTCTGTGTTGTAAAAAGTTACATTAAATCTTTTTTTTGGGTTTGAATTATCTTTTATAATTCCACCAGACAAAAGTATTTCAAGTGCTCTGATTAATCTTACGCGATTGTTTTTGTCTATTTTTTCTGATCTTGTTTTGTCTAACTTTTCTAGCTTGGAAAATAATTCTTCAGTGCTTAGGTTTTCTAATTCGTTGCGAATGTTTTTGTTGGATAGTATTTTCGGGAATTCTTGTTTGTATATAAGTGCATACATATATTGACCACTGCCACCGCAAAGTATCGGTATTTTTTTTCTATTTAAAATATCTTCTATTATAGGCAAAGTATCTTCTACAAATTTTGCCACAGAAATATCTTCGCTTATATCGTATACGGATAACATGTGATGCTTCACACCTTTGGTCTCTTTTTCTGTTATTTTTCCGGTTCCAATGTCTAGGTTTTTATAGACTTGTCTTGAGTCTACGCTTACCACCTCACCATTATTTTTTAATGCCAATTCTACAGCTAAATCTGATTTGCCACTTGCTGTTGGTCCTATAACAGCAATTATATTTGCAAGTTCATTTTTCATGTTAATATGTGATTATACTAGTAAATAATTAGGGTTAATGTCAACTTTATTTATTTAAATTTAGAAATTAAAAATTTTAAAACTATGACAAATTTTGAACATTTAGAAGAAGAATTAGGTTTGAATGACTATTCAGGGTCACTTGTTGGTTCTATGATGCCTGATTTTAAGTCAGATGCTTATGTGGACGGGAAAATAAAGAAAGTATCATTATCTGAGTATAAGGGTAAGTGGTATGTGCTTTTCTTTTATCCGGCAGACTTTACTTTTGTTTGTCCTACAGAGCTTGAAGAGCTGGCAGATGATTATGAAAAGTTTAAAGCTATTGGATGTGAAATATTATCTGTATCTACAGATACAGCTTTTGCACATAAGGCTTGGCAAGACGTTTCTCCAGCTATAAAAAAGGTAAAGTATCCAATGTTGTCTGACGCAAATCATCAAATATCTACTTATCTTGATGTACTTATTGATGAGGAAGGTCTCGCGCTTCGTGGAACATTTATTGTTGATCCAGACGGAGTAATTAAAAGCATGGAGGTAAATGATAATTCTATTGGTAGGTCATCTAAAGAATTATTAAGAAAAGTTAAGGCGGCACAATTTGTGCGTACTCATGGTGGTCAAGTATGTCCTGCAAGTTGGGAAGAAGGGGATAAGACACTTACACCAGGAGAAGATTTGATTGGAAAGATTTAAAATATTAATCATGTTAATACTTTATACAAAGACTGGGTGTCCTTACTGTGAAAAAGTAAAAGATTCTTTTTTGGGTAAAATGTCTTCTTACGAAGAGAGAAATATTTCTTTAAATGAAGAATGGGGAAAAGAACTAATAGAAAATGGAGGTAAGAAACAGGTTCCTTTTCTTGTAGACACTTCGGCTAATGTAACGATGTATGAATCAGAGGATATTTTGGATTATTTAAACGAGGGAGTTTTTTAATTATAAAAATTTTATAATTAAAAGAAAAACGGCACCACAAGTGGTGCCGTTTGCCTTGTTACTACAAGACATGAATAATGACTTGGGAAATACCGCTGTGTTTTATGCCAAGGTGTAAAGCTAAACCTTTGGACAAATCCACAATTCTATCCACCAAGTATGGTCCGCAATCTGTGACGCGTGCTAGTGCGATTTTGCCTGTTGCCAAGCTTTCGACCAGTACGGTTGTACCCATAGGAAGTGTCAAATGGGCGACAGTATAGCTATTCTCATTGAAGACTTCACCGCTTGCGGTTAATCTGCCATGGAACTGGTTGCCATACCAAGATGCGGTTCCAATTTGTTTTTCGCCGCGCACATACCTTGATTTCGTGCACCTGATACCCCCAGACTCTGTCTGTGGAATAGGTGGACGAACCAACTTGTTGCCCTCGCGTAGCTTGGACACCTTGTTGTCTCTTGCGTTTGTGTTTTGTGCAAAGAAGCTGCACACAACAACTACAAGAAGAAAAAGATACGTGCGCGATCGTATGAATGTACTCATCGTGTGGGTTGGTTCCCTACGTAATTGACCTTTATTTATATATCATATGTGATATATTTCGTCAAGAAAAGATTTTATGTTACAATCTTTTAAATTGCCGGAGTGGCGGAATGGTAGACGCGCGCGACTCAAAATCGCGTATCGCAAGGTGTGAGAGTTCGAGTCTCTCCTCCGGCACATGTACTTTAAAACACAGACTTCCAAGTCTGTGTTTTAAAGTACACTGTGTCTATATCGAAGTACATGACCTACGTCATGTATGTGAGACGATAATATGGGTCGCGAGACTTTATAGACAAGTTTATGAGGAGAAGTATTGTGACGAGTCCCTCTTTGTGCACATTATAAAAAAATTTATTTTTAAAATTTTACCCTGTTGAACAATTTTTAAACTTAAGTTTAAAAATTAAAGTTTGAAACTTGGTTGTATGTTTCAAATTTTGTTTAACAGGGTAAACTAGTAACTAATAACTACCCCATGTTATACTTTATTAAATTATGCAAGGACAAGGAAAAATAGAAGGATCAATATTTTGGATTGAGGTAGACAAGATTGTACCTAATCCTTATCAGCCTCGTCGTGAGTTTGATCAAGATAGGTTAAAAGAGTTAGCGGATAGTATTCGCCAGTATGGGGTGTTGCAACCACTTGTTGTTTCAAGATCAGAAACAGAATTAGAGAATGGTTCTGTTATTGTTGAATATGAATTAATTGCAGGAGAGAGACGTTTACGTGCTTCAAGATTGGCTGGGCTTTCTCAGGTGCCAGTTGTTATAAGAGTTGGTGATGATAGCAGAGCAAAGCTTGAGCTTGCTATTATTGAAAACCTTCAACGTGAAGATTTGAATGCTGTAGAAAGAGCACAGTCTTTTCAGAGATTGGCTGATGAGTTTAAGTTATCTTGGGTTGACGTGGGAAAGAAAGTTGGTAAAAGTCGTGAATATGTATCGAACACTGTGCGTATACTTATGCTTCCACAAGATATATTGGACTCTCTTTCTCGTGGTCAAATAACAGAGGGACACACAAGACCACTGCTTATGCTTATAGATAGACCACAGGAACAAATTACTTTGTTTAAAGAAATGCTTATAAGAAAAATGACAGTAAGGGAAGCAGAATCTATTGCGCGTCGTATTGCTTTTGAAAAGGTTCGTAAGAAGGATTTGTTTATGACACCTGAAGTTGTAGATATGGAAGAAAAGTTGGCAGATACATTGGGCACAAGGGTACAAATAGAACCTAGAGAAAGAGGGGGTAGGATTTATATTGATTATTTTTCTTATGAAGAACTTTTGGCTTTGTCACAAGTTTTGAAAAAAGCCGGTGAAGAGAAAACTCACAAAGGCATGTTTGATAAAATGAAAGAAGAGGATTTAGAGACGATGAAGTCAGCATCAGAAAGTCCTATGAATATACCACCGATTCCAGAATGGACCAAGACGCAGACTGTCGCAGAACAAACGCAGATTAACGCGGAAGAAATTCAAAATAATAATATTTTAGTGGGAATAGTAAATGCGACAGATGCGGATAGCCTGCTTGATGATAGATCTATTGATGAGATTAAAGAAGAGGAACAGAATGATGACTTGTATAATATTAAGAATTTTTCTATCTAGTATAGTGATTAATTGTGGGTGTTTTTATTAAAAATTATCAATTAGATATGTTCATTTAAGTTTGTAGTCTTTTAAGATGGTAAACTGCCCAACTATTTGGTTATTGGCTACTTTTGTAGTACAATCCTTTTTAGATATTTTGATTTTTCCTTGTGGGAGATTGTAATGAAAGCTTGCACAGATAAAAGATGTCCTTTTCCTGGTTATAGACTTACACCAAAAAATGGTCGTACTTACGAGGTAAACGGAGTTCATCTGTTTACTACCGGCCACCAAGAAAAAGATGTGTGGTATATTTCTTTTTTTGAAGTCGGTCATGAAGATGCTGTTCATTATGTTGTTACACTTGATGAATTTGATTTGATAAATTCTTATCATTTAAACAGAATCAGTGCAGTACATCCGAATGCTCCAAGGGTTGGTAAGTACAGGCATTTCAAAGGAAATCTTTATTGTGTAAAAAATGTTCTTTTTAGTCCATCAGAAAGAAGGTGGTTTGTTTCTTATAAAGCTTTATATGATGAAGCTTTGGCTTCATCTTTTATTAGAACACTGGAAGATTTTAATAAAGATGTTGGGGATAGAGAAATAACCCCACGCTTTGTTTTGGAAGCTGCATAAAAATAATAGGAGGAGAAGAGGGTCGGTTATGCCGACTCTTTTATATTATCTGGTTAAGAATTTATCAATAAGACCACCGTGTTCACGTATGTATTGCCTAATTCTTCTTTTGGCCATAGTTGTTTTGCACATATCTAGCCATTTACGTTTTGGATAGGCTGTATCTTTTATTTCTATTTCTATAATATCTCTACTTTTTAATTGTGTTTCAAGAGGTACCAGCTTACCGTTTACTTTTGATCCAGAAACATGATCTCCTATATCTGAATGCACAGCATAAGCAAAATCAATAGGTGTAGATCCTTCAGGTAAGTCAATAACATCTCCTTTTGGTGTAAAAACAAACACCCGGCTTTCAAAGAAATCAGTTTTTAGGTTTTTCATGAATTCACCATGATTGTTTACACTTTTTTGCCATTCTAATAATTCTTTTGTCCAGCCAACCTTTTTTTCTATTTCTGAACTAGTTAAATCTTCACCATGTTCTTTGTATCCTAAGTGAGATGCAATACCATACTCTGCTTCCTCATGCATTTCTTTTGTTCTTATTTGTATTTCAAGTACGCCACCGTCTCCAGAAAATATAGTTGTATGAAGTGATCTGTATCCATTTGGTTTTGGTACAGCTATATAATCCTTGAATCTACCTGGTAATGGTTTGTATAGTCCATGAATTACGCCGAGCGCTTGATAACAGTCAGCAACAGTTGGGACGATAATACGAAGAGCAACAATATCATAAACTTTTGATACATCCATTTTGTAACGTTTTAGTTTTTGCCAAAGTGAATATAAATGTTTAACCCTAGAGTCTATGCGTTCTATTTTTACATCAAAAATAGAAAGTTCATCTTCTAGTTTGTTTACTATTTTTTCTAATTGTTTATCTTCTATTGGGCGAAGATCTTTAAATAATTCTACTGTCTTTTTGTAATCTTCTGGATAAACATATGGAAAAGCTGCATCTTCTAATTCTGCCTTAAGACGACCCATTCCAAGTCTGTCCGCTAGTCTTGCATGTATTTCTAATGTTTCAAGCGCTATACGCCTTTGCTTTTCTTTGGCAACATGTTCTAGTGTTTGTATATTGTGTAGTCTGTCACATAGTTTTATTACGACAACACGAATATCATCTGCCATTGCAATAAAAAATTTACGAAGTGATTCGACGTGACGCTCTGTCCCAGAATACCTAACCTTTCCTAGCTTGGTAACACCGTTTACTAGTTTTACTATGTGTTCACCAAATTCTTTTTTCATTTCTTCTTCTGAAACACTTGTGTCTTCAAGAACATCATGCATAATTCCAGCTGCAATAGTATCACCGTCCATACCAAGTTCTGCCAGGTTAATGCCTGTTTGAAATAAGTGATTGTAGTATGGTTCACCAGATTTCCTTAGTTGGCCTTCATGTGCTTTCTTAGCAAAATCACAAGCACGAATAATTACTGTTTTATCTTCCTTTGTTAAGTTAGGAAGCAAATCAAAAATCCTTTTTGGGTCAGTGTTCATTTTTCTATAATACAGCAGGAAGTATTAAGGAGCAAGGAGGAAGTATAATTATTGATTTATAATTTTTAATTTTAAATCAATTTAAAATATTTTAATTTTTAAAATTAATTATTAATTTATTAAAAATTGATTAGAAATTTTAAATTAATAATTTAGAAATTATTTCTTGTCTATTTTATGTGGATTGTGCATAGGGCAGGTTCATCTCCACATCGTTCTGGAATCGTCTTCGGTCACAGATAATTTTTTTGCCGTCGCAAAAAATTTCCGCGACCCCGTCTCGCGATTCGTCTTGCTAGACTCATAACGCTCCGACCGACAAAGACTAACACAAGCAAAGCAGTTTGCTTGTTTTCCAGAATGAACTATTTCTTAGAATTATCTTTTTCTATTTTATGTGGATTGTGCATAGGACAAGTTTTATCTGAACATCGTTCTGGAATCGTCTTTGTCCCTTCCATCATGAGTTCTCCACATTTTGTACCGTCAGCTTTTTTGTATTTACAAATATTTCCGGTTGGTTTGGTTTTGATTATATGTTTACAGTCTGGGTAATTAGAACAGGAATAAAATGTTCCAAATCTTCCGCGTCTTTCTTCCATAAAACCAGTATTACATTTGTTACAGTGTACACCTGTTGATTTCTTTTTCTTTTCGTTTTCGTCTTCCTCTATGTGTTTACATTTTGGATAATTTGAACAGGCGATAAACTTGCCATACTTTCCTTCTCTTTCCATTAATTCACCATCCCCACATTTCGGACATTTTTTGCCGGTTGATTTGGGTGCTTCAAGTATCTCGCCGTCTATTTTCCTTGCCCCCATACATTCAGGATATTTTGTACAAGAATAAAACCTTCCATTTCTTGCAAGTTTGATAATCATTTCTCCGTTACAGATTGGACACTTTAAATCTTCTGGGGCTTCTCCTAAGTTAGTTGCTTTTTCTAATTTGTCTTTGGATTTTACATCTTTAGAAAAAGGTTTATAAAAATCAGTTAAGGTCTTTAAATAAGTAGCTTTGCCGTCTGCTATTTTGTCTAACTTATCTTCCATTTCTGCTGTGAAAGTGTCAGATATATAATCCATAAAGTTTTTTTCTAGGAAACTTATAACAACTTCACCTGTATCTGTTGGGTGTAATGTTTTGTTTATTTTTTCTACATAGCCTCTGTTTTCTATTGTGGAAATAATAGAAGCATAAGTAGAAGGTCTACCTATATCTCTTTTTTCTAATTCTTTAATTAGGCCCGCTTCGCTATATCTGCTCGGTGGTTCTGTTTGCTTTTCTGTGTAATTAAGAGCTAATAATTGTAATTCGTCATCTATGGAAAGTTTTGGAAGTCGTACGTCTTCTCCTTTTGAGTCAGGGGAGGCAAGTAACCATCCAGGATAAACAACAACAGATCCTGTGATAGAAAAGTTTGGGACTGTTTCTTTTTTGTTTGTGATGTTGGCAATAACTTTTGTTCTATGTAGTGAGGCATTTTTCATTTGAGAAGCAATTGTTCTTTCCCAAATTAAAGAATATAATCTTTTTTCGTCATCTGTTCCTCCTCCTTGTCTTTTGCTTGCATGTGTTGGTCTTACCGCTTCGTGGGCCTCTTGGGCATTTTTGGATTTGGTTGCGTATGTTCTTACTTGCAAATGTTCTTTGCCATAAGCAGAAGCTATTGTGCCGCTTATTTCTTTGATTGCTACATTTGAAATAGTAGTGCTATCTGTACGCATATAAGTTATCAAACCTTTTTCATATAACTTTTGCGCAATAGACATTGTACGAGATGGGGAAAATCCAAGTCTAGATGAAGCTGTTTGTTGAAGGGTTGAAGTTGTAAAAGGGGCCTTAGGTGATCTAGAAACATCAGTTCCATCTAACGATACAACTGTCCATGTGTTTTTTTTACCCAAAGATACAATTCTTTCAGCTTCTTTTTGATTGTTTGGTTTGTCTTCACATTCAAGAATTATTTTGTATCCTTTGCTTTCTTTTAATTTGCCTTGTGTTTTGAATTCTCCATTTATAACAAAATAAGTTTCTGGAATAAAAGCACGTATCTCTCTTTCTCTTTCCATTATGATACGTAAAGCAGGGGATTGAACTCTACCAGCAGATAAACCATAGCGTACCTTTTTCCAAATCAACCCAGACAAGTCATATCCTACGAGTCTATCTAGTACACGTCTAGTTTCTTGAGCCTCTTTTAAATTCATCTCTATGTCTCTTGGATGTTTGATTGCTTCCTTGATTGCTTCTTCTGTTATTTCGTGAAATGTTACTCTTTTTGCATCCTTTAAATCACATGCTTCTTTGATGTGCCATGCTATAGCTTCTCCTTCACGGTCGGGGTCGGTTGCGAGTAATACCTCATTTGATTTTTTGGCTAATGTTTTTATTTCATTTATAACTTTTTCTTTACCTGGAGAAATTTCATAATGAGGAATGAAGCCACCTTCGATATCGATAGCTTTTTTGTTGCTTTTTGGAAGGTCACGAATATGACCAACAGATGCACGCACCTCATATTTGCCGTCAAGATACTTACTTATAGTCTTTGCTTTTGACGGTGATTCTACTATTAATAATTTCATTTTTTAGTTGTTAGATGATTAAACATCTAAATATTGGTTCTATATAATCTACACTATTCTTCTTAGTTCGCCAAATGTTTCTTGTATATAACCTTTTATTTCAAGTGAAGAAACGGCTATCAAAAATGAAGAAGTACTAAGTTTGCTTTGTAACAAAAGTTCATCTTTTGAAGTGTTTTCTTTTAATAATTCAAAAATAATTTGCTCATCTTTTGTTAATAATAATTTTAAGTCCTCCTTCTCTTCTTTGCTTTTTGGTAGATGAAGTAAATCAAACAAATCATCTTTGTTTGTTATCGGTATTGCACCATCTTTGATTAAGGAGTTTGTTCCTATTGATGTTGGTGAAAATATTGATCCAGGAACAACCCCAATATCTTTGCCGAGCTCAAGAGATAGTCTGGCTGTGATTAGTGTTCCTGAGCCTTCTTCTGCTTCTATTATAAGTATGGCATCTGATATGGCTGACATGATTCTGTTACGCGCAGGGAAGGTCCATTGAGCAGCTTGTTCATCTTTGCTTAACTCGGATAACAGTAAACCTTTTTCTTGAAGTATTTCTCTTGATAATTGATAATGTGTTTTAGGGTATATAACATTTCTAGATAATCCACTTCCTGGTACAGCAATTGTAATTAATTTATTTTTTATTGCTTCTTTATGAGCTAGTCCGTCTATGCCCAACGCAAGACCACTTACTATAATAACTTTTTCATTTTTTAAACCACTGATTAGTTTTTCTAATGCGTCTTTTCCGTAATTAGAATTTTTGCGACTTCCAACAACAACTAATATTCTTGGTGTTAATCTACCGTAATCATCTTCTTTGAAATCTGGTAAATCGCCTTGTATATAAATTTGATTTGGTATTTGATTAAGTGTAAGTAATCTTTTAAGTAAGGGATGATGAATAAAGTCTTCTTGTTTTATTTCTTTTATGTCATCTTGCATAAAAATAGTTTAACATATGAAAATCAAGTAAAGGTAAAAGTGTAGGGTGGGTATTTGTATAAAATAAAAAGGCCTCGATCCGCATGCACAACGGAATCGAGTGGTGCATACGAAAAGAAGCCTCGTATGATTTTTTAAGTGGTTTTCTCCACTTTTATTTTTTGATGCTGTTAATAATTAAACCAGCTATTCCACCAAGAAACATGAAGAACACCATTAGAAAAGTGAATTCACCTCTTCCTTGCCGGAATCCAGCACCGAATATGGCGATATCAATACCAAAAGCCTTAAGACCTTCTCCAAAAAAAATAAAAAATAAAAGCAGTCCGAGACCGGCACCACCCAATATCCAAACTGGATTTGGTTTGCTTGAACCGTGTCCGTGCCCAGCATCTTTTTTCTCGTCAGACATAATGCTCTCCTTAACGTGGAAATGGGTTGTATTGAACGACTACTGACTGATCTCTGTATTCGTACTTTTTTCCTTCGGCTTTTGCTTTCTCTTGCTCAGCCTTGAACAATTCTCTTGCTGTTTCTTCACGCGAGAGTTTAACCTCGTCAGAATCTTTTGATTCGGCATATCTGGCGTACAACAGATTGAGTGCTGCAATAAAACTGAAGAAAACCATAGCTACATAAACCCAAGGTAGCACATACTCAGAGACGATTTGTTTCTGGGTTTTCTTTCCTTGTGGGTTTTGTTGAATATTGCTCACGGTGTATCTCCTTGAAGAATTTGGTTTAAGGTAACAATTTTGCCAATGTGCTAAAACTGCCTACCATCCTACCAAATTTTTGAGATATGTCAAGTTTTTTCTTTTTAAAAATCCCCTCACAATTTGTGAGGGAATTTGTCATTTATTTTCTGCACAAATAACAGATTGGTTATTTTCTCTTCCGGGAAATGGATTAAGAGGTATACAGACTTTTGTTTTTGTATTTTCTTGGGTCTGTGTGTCACTTGTGTCTTGTTCTTTTTTGTAATCTTCAGAGCTAAGTGTTTCTGTTTTACTTTTTATTTCAAAAGTTTCAGTTCTTGGTTTTGCTTTTTGAGTAAGGGGTTTGTTTTCTGTTGGTGCAATGGTCTCAAAAGATGCCACAAGAAAAGCTATTAAAATGAAAACAAAAATAATAATGGTAGTAACTATAGAAACCTTTTTAACAGGGAATGGTTTTTTGTTTTCTTTTGTTTCGTTATTAACTTCTTCTTTCGGAGTGTCTTTTGCTTGGAATGGAACAATATTATTTTTGGACACTTTTTCTCCTTGTGTGTTAAAGAACGGTTGACAGTATCATACACTTTTTATTGATAATACAAAAGCAAATAGGGTTTGTGTAAAAAATGATTTGAATATCATTCTCGCGCGGGCGGGAATCTAGGTTTTTATAAAAGCAAATGGCGTACACATCTGTTTCTTAATTTCTCAAGATAAAAGTGTACGCCAAAAAAGTAATTTACATAGCGACACTTTCTATATCATAAAATAGAATGATTAAGACAATTACTGTGCGACTAAGCAAAAGAGTTGTTTTGTATTGATTGTGTGACTTAACTTCACTGTCTTCCATTTGGGTTATTTTGTATAACATAAAAAGTATATAGATAAAAAAGACAGACAATGGTATAAGCCACTTGATTGTTGGCCAGAGAAAAATGAAAATGTTTACAACGACAATTACTGCAATGAGAGCAATTATTGTAAAAGCTACTATTTGCCCAATTAGATTAGATATTATGCTCTTAAATCCAGGGCGAGTAATTGTTACATTTATATTTTTTTCTTCGCTCATTTAGGCTACTCCTCTAAAAGATCATTTAAAAGAACTCTACATTAATTATGGTGTTTTTGCAATTTTTGTATTTAAGAGTAGAATTGCTTTTGAGCTCAATTAATTTGAGATTGTTCTCTAAAAATTAACCATAAGGAGGTAAAGGAATGCAATCAGTAAATTATGTCTTGGTTGTGATATATCTTGTTATGCTACTTTCTTTTTCGGTTGTTTCTTTGTTGGTATTTTATTCATCAAAGAAGAGTTATCATATAGATGATACCGAAGCTATATTGCTTACAGTTCTTCCGGCAGTTTTTTGGTCCTGTATTGTGTTTATTTTTTTGTACAAGCTTGGTCCAGTAGAATTTAGCTTTTTTACAGACAGAAAAGCAGTAAACACTTCTCCAAAAATAGCAGTAATAGTTTCTGTTTTTTGGTTTGTGTTTGAATATTTTGGTAACACAAGAAATATCGAAGAAAAGAAAGCGGAGGTAATGTCTTTTGCTGGTAAAAGGCGAGGTCAGTCAGCAGGTGAAGGGTTCTCGCATATTCCAGGAATTTTGCCGTTGTTTTTTCAGGTGACGGTTTATATTTTTTTTCGCTTTACGACCTTTTGGAGTGTTGTTAGAGGGTTTAATGTTTCGCCGATTATTTTTGTGGAAAATGCAGTTGTGTATACATCTGACAATCAAGCAATTGTGCTTAGGCTTAATTGTAAGTTTAAGATTGCTGATCCGTATGCTTTTGATGATTCATTGGATGATAACGCAAAAGATGAAGAAGGGAAGCGCCTACCTGTCATTTCTTCTGCAAAAGAGTTTTTGGCAAATGCAATAAATTCTGTTGCTTCAAGAAATACTTTGGATGACTTACGGGATGATTGGAAAGAAACTTTTTCCAGCTCTGTAAGAGATGCAAGTATGGCGATAATTCATGGTTTACAGATTGATCATGTATCTTTTCGTTTCATTAGTTTTGACAATGATGCACTTCAAAAAACATTTCAGTCTTTTGCTGGCAGAAATATTAGACGTGGTGATATTTCTGCAAAAGCAGAAGAGGTTAGGTCTATATTACAAAGCCTCAAAGAAATTGATTCTTCTTATGAAAAAGCAGATGCTGAGCGCCTGTGGGAATCTTTTACAAAAAATGGAAGAGGGGCTTATCAGTTTAAGTTCTTTTGATTTAAGTTTTAATGCGCGAGCCTTCGGCTCGCGCATTTTATATTTTAAAAACAAAGATGCAAAAATTACTTTTTCGTGTATAATATAAAAATCTTTTTAAAGATAATCTGCCCAGGTGGCGAAATTGGTAGACGCACTTGCCTTAGGAGCAAGCGCCGCAAGGCATGAAGGTTCAAGTCCTTTCCTGGGCACCAACAGATAGGTTATAGTTTTTAGAAAAAACCAAACTATGAGTTTGGTTTTTTCTTTGTTAGTATTGTATTTATGTTTGATATAAAAATCCTTTTCGAAAATGAAGATTTTTTGATAATAGATAAGCCTTCTGGTATTGTTGTTCACCCTTTTCCGTTTTCTTCTGAGAACACTTTGGTTGATTTTCTTTTTAAATATAATGCTAAGATTTTTGAAATAAAAAATGAAAAAATTTTGCAAGATGAAAGAAAGATTAATTTAGGAGGTGTGGTTCATAAGTTAGATAGGGAAACAAGTGGAGTTATGATAGTTGCTAAAAATGAAAAAATTTTCAATGAACTTAAAAAACTTTTTGCAGAAAGAAAAATACAAAAAACATATATTGCAAAAGTTTCTGGTGAGATAAATGAAAAAGAATTCGTTATTGACGCTCCACTTGGAAGAGAAAAGAAAGATTATAGACAGGTAGCTAATCCAAAAAATTTAAGAGGGGAATTAAGGGATGCTGTTACAAATGTAAAAGTTTTGAACGTTGATAATGGGAACACATTAGTTGAGTTGAGGCCTGTAACAGGTAGGACTCATCAATTGCGTGCACATATGAAATATATAAATTATCCAATCTTAGGTGATAAAGTTTACGGAGATAAAAATGATGGATGTGATAGGTTAATGCTTCACGCAAAGAAAATTGAGTTTGAGATCGAAGATGAAAAATATAGTTTTGAGACAGAAACAGTTTTTGATTGAGACGCGGGCGGGATTCGATCACAGGATTTTTCCTCGTAAACTCGTCGAGAAAATCCCGCGACCCCTATTCGAACCCCGACGAAAGCAAAGCAGTTTGCTTTCTCCCTACTCACTTCGTGAGACGCGGGCGGGATTCGAACCCGCGAATGACGGTTTTGCAAACCGCAGCGTTAAGCCACTTCGCCACCGCGTCTTATGTTTATAATAACTTTTATTAAATATTTTAAATAACTAATTTTATTAACGCTGCGGTTTTAACCGCAGAGCTATTATTTATTTCGCTTACGCTCATGAGCCACTTCGCCACCGCGTCTTATAAAATATAAAATTATTAAAACATTCTAACACACCTAGAAATATTTTTCATTGCGTGTTATAGTATTCTGCATCAATGCCCCTATAGCTCAGTTGGTAGAGCAGCTGCCTCTTAAGCAGACGGTCGTAGGTTCGATCCCTACTGGGGGCACTAAATAATTAAAACGAGAATCTTTAAGATTCTCGTTTTAATTATTTAATGCCCTCAGAAAAAATGAACTACTTCATTTTTGTTAGGGGTCGAATGGGGGTCGCGAATCTGCTTCGAGGGGTTTACGACGAGGCAGATTTGTGACCGGCCCCTTCTGTCATTAGCGCAATTAGTAACTTGTGACCACAAAATTAAATATTTTTTATGAACGGAATCTCTTTGACAAGTAAATTTTTTTATAGGTCAAATAGGGTGGGCGGGACTCGGTCACGAAAGCACTCGCTTCACTCGAGAAGCTTTCGCGACCCCCATTCTCGTCCCGATGCACATGAAGCAGTTCATGTGCGCCTCAGGCACTAAAATAAAAATCACAAAGACTTTATGTCTTTGTGATTTTTATTTTAGTGCCTGGGGCGGGACTCGAACCCGCACGCCATAAATGACGGAAAATTTTAAGTCTTCTGCGGCTACCATTACGCCACCCAGGCTTTTATAAAGTAACTAGTACATTCTATCAAAAAAATAAAAAAGTACTAGTTGATTAATTAAAAAAGAAAAAACGGGAACCTGTTAGGGTTCCCGTTTGGGTTGCGGAGCATTGCACTCCGCGAAAAGAACTTCAGGCCGACTTGCTCTGGTTTGCCGCCAGATTGGCAACGAACTCGGCATAAGCTGCCGAGGTCATACTCTTGGCAGCTGCCTCGAGTGCCATTTCGGTGAGGCTCGGTACAGCAGCGACAGGGGCCGGCTTTTGCACTTCGGTGGCTTGCTTGCGCGGAAGATCCGGCTTGCCGTATTGCGGGGCAACCACGGACTGATCATCCACGTGTTGGCCGTCGACCGTGACAACCCGCGGCTTCATCGCCGCGCGCTTCTTGTCGCGAGCCGACTGAGCGGCCCTTTCTTCGGTGCGCTTGTTCTTGAGCGCACCGTGGCCGGCGTGAAGCGGGGAAATGATCGCACGGCCGTTTGCGTCATCGAGCAGATACTCGACGAAAGCGGTCATGCTCTCCTTCCACTTGCCCGACATCTCGGCGACGATTTCCTTGGAGGGAACCGTGCCGTCGGCAGCGAAGATGTAGCAACCTTCCTCGATCTTGCCAGAGAGAGGGTGCTTCTCACCGATCATGACGGGGGCCAGCTTGTAGCCGGCCTTTTCCGCCGTGATGGTAATCACCATGCCGTCGTTCGGGGAAGTGCCCCCGAGGCGGGCAAACGCAGACTTGTGGTCCGTGTATTCCGCCGCGAGAGCCTTCTCGAACCCGACACCAAGCTCGCGCTCGGCATCGCCCCAGACCTTGGCCTTGTCGTTGTTTCCGACGAAGACCTTCGGCTTTTCCGGAACAACCGGAGGGACGATCACGTGATTGCCAGCTTCGGCAAGCTCGATCAGAAGTTTGCCGAGAGCGAGCGATTTCTGCTTGCCGTCGGAATCCTTCGTGACTTCGCCTTCGAACCCCTTGTACTTCTCGGGGTTTTTGGCGAGATCGTGAGTCGAGACATTCACCTTGAGCAAGTTCGCCCAAGGCCCCTTGTAGCCGTTCTTGACGAACAGCACAGCGATGTCGCCGCTCGAATTGAAGGCACGGAGGCCAACAGCGCCGTCTTCGACCGAGTAACGGTCGTCGACGCAGGCGAACATCTGGCCGAGGTCGGGGTTGGACTCCGGCACCGGCTTTTCGACCTTCTTCTTCTCGGCGAGGACGAGCTTGACACCGAGGCTGTCAGCAATCGAAACCAGCTTGTGGCCGAGAGCGGTTGCCTTGACATCGAGGTTGGAGAACTGATCCCACGGCTCATTCCAGCCGCGGAGTTCATCCTGGTGCTTCACGAGCTTCCACAAGGGGTAAAAGATACCCTTGAGGTGAGCCCACTCGTCGCCAGCGTCTTCCAGTTCACGGTCGACGAAGGTGCAGAGGATACGACCGTCCGGCAGAAGCCGGAAGGAGACCTTGTTGCCCACGGTATAGGCACCTTCCTGACCAGCAAACATCTTGCCGATCTCTTCGGATGCCTTTTCACGCGCCCGGCGGCCGGTGACGAGGTTGATTTCGTCTTCGGTCATGCTCTCCTGGAGGTATTTCACGATCGCCTCCTGGAGGTCCGCCGCCGCGCCATTCATCTTGGAGACGAAGTTTGGCATGGCGGTGAAGGCCGGGAAGACGAAGATGTCACGGAACCCGCTGTAGGTGGCAAATTCCGGGGCGTTACCGCCCAAGAACACGAAGACATGGTCTTCGTTACGTGCGCCGACTTCGAAGTCGGCGTGCGTACCTTCCTTGTCCGTGATACGGAACTGATGGCCGGCGACGAGTTCGCCGCGGGCAACCAGATCCAGCATCTCGTCCTTGGTCAGCATGGCAGCGTCCTTCGCCCTGAAAAGGGCGGGGACTTGATCTTTGATCTTGTCACGAGCCTGGCGACCACCGCTTTTTTGCGAGGCGAGAGCCTTCTTTTCTTCGGGGTTCTTGCTCGTCTTGGGGCGGATACCATCGGGTTTCTTGCTCATGTGTTTCTCCTGAAAAAATGCCCCGAGAATGGGGACTTAAGTTAAAAAACGAAAAAAATCAATGTACTACAGTCTTTTTGCAAGGGGGTTTGAGGACAAAGCCAGCAAACGGAAACCTCACTCAAGATACTACATATTATACACGAAAATAGATTTTTGTCAAGTCAAAATAGAACCATAGAAACACTTATTTTATATAGAGATTTTGTTGATTGGTTTGGGTTATGAAACTATTTTATTTATCATTCTTGCTAATGTGAGCATATATGAATACTTATAAAAACCTGGATTCCCGCCTGCGCGGGAATGACATTAATATCAAAAATTACACCAAGATAAAAATAAATTAGTTTCGTAAATTTAATAATTTTTGTTAAAATTCTTTTATGTCAGAAATAGTTATATCTAATGTTTCAAAGTTTTATGGAACAAAAAATCTCTTTAATAAAAAGAGTAGTAAAGGTAAATATTCTGTTAAAAATCTTAGTTTAAATATTTCTAAAGGGACCGTGTTTGGTTTTCTTGGTCCAAACGGTGCTGGTAAAACAACAACGATGAAAATGGTTGTCGGTCTTTCCAAGCCAACGACAGGCCATATTAAATTATCTGGTAAAGATATAGAGGATATTTCTATTAAAAGTAAAATCGGCTTTATGCCAGAGTCGCCATCTTTTTACTTATATTTGACTGGGGGTGAATTCTTGGAGTTTGTTCTTGAGATTTTCAACCTTAAAAAAGGAAAAGAATATATTGATGAGGTTCTGGAATCGGTTGATTTGCTTTCTGCAAAAGATAAACAAATAAGAACTTATTCAAAAGGAATGATACAAAGACTTGGTCTTGCTCAAGCGCTTATCAATAATCCGGATATATTATTCTTGGATGAGCCACTTGATGGACTTGATCCGCTTGGTCGTGCTGAGATAAAGAAAATTATTTTGAATCTTAAATCAAAAAACAAAACTATATTCTTTAATTCTCATATATTGGCCGATGTTTACGAGATATGTGACAGTGTTGGCATAATTGATCACGGAGAGCTTATTGTGGTTGATTCCCCAGAAAACCTGACCAAAGGTTATAAAGATTTAGAAGACGCTTTTGTAAATATTATTAAAAACAATAGAGATAATAAATAATAAATTTATGATGTTAAGACATATATTCACAATTGCCAAAAATACTTTTAGAGAAACTATGCGAGATAGAATACTACTCTCTGCGCTACTTGTGGTGTTCCTTATGATTTTGTTTTCTATTTTTATTGGGTCTATTTCTATTGAGCAAGATGTAAGGATGATTACCAACTTTTCATTAACGGTTATTTATTTGCTTCAGATGTTTGTGGCGATATTTGTTGGGTCGATGCTTATGTATAAAGAAATAGAAAGAAGAACTTTTTTCTTAATTATCCCAAAGCCGATAAAAATAGAATCAATTATTTTAGGAAAAGCTCTTGGTCTTACGCTTACCACCACAGTTGTCACTTTTGTTTCAACTCTTGCATTGTATGCTATTTTATTTATTAAAGGTGGGAATATTTATTTTGTTCCGATACTTATATCGCTATTTTTAAGTATTTTGGAATCAGTGCTTGTGATTATGATTTCTATTTTGTTTTCGGGGATGACATCCCCAATACTTTCGGCGGTTTATACTATTGGATTTTTCTTAATTGGTCACTCCTCTGAAATAATGCGTTATTTGATTGTGACTTCTGACTCTACAATGAGGGTGTTTGTTATTAAAGTGGCGTATTATCTTTTACCTAATTTGGAAAAGTTTAATACAAGGAATGACGTGATATATGAAAAGATTCCAAGTATTACAGTTATTGTTTTGACCGTATTGTACGCTCTTTGTTATGCGACTATTATTTTTTTAATCACAAGGCTTAACTTTAAGAAGAAAGAGTTTTAAATATTTTTATGAAGTATTTAAATAAATATAAAAACATTATATTTGGTACGATTGTATTTTTGTTTTTATTTTCTTTTATTTCTGTTTTACAAATTAGATATGACAAGATAGTTCATCCGGTTATTAAGTTTAATTATAAGGTTACCAAAAATGTAATGGATGCAAATTTTGTAAAACTATTTTCTTTTGGTTTTAGAAATGTTTTAGCGGATTATTATTGGATAAATATAATTCAAGATTTGGCTGGTTGGGACAGGTCTGATGATTTTTATGTGCAGGAATTTAGAAATCTGGTTACTCTTGATCCTAAGTTTGCTTATCCATATCTTTTTGGGGTGTTAACTATAAGTGTAAAGACGGATCCAAATTCTGTTTATAAAGCAGAAGAGATTGCAAAAATTGGTATAGAAAATCTTCCGTATAACTGGGAAATACCATTTTATTTGGGAACAACTTTTAATTTGGTTAAAAATTATGAGAAGGCACTTGAGTATGTAGAGATAGCTGTGACACGTCCAATTATTCCAGAGAGTGTATCACATGCATATAAATCTTTTAGTAAAAAAGTTATAACTGGAGATAATGCGACAAGAGCTTTTGTACAAACAATTTATGACACAACAGAAAGTGACACAACTAAAAAAATCATAAGAGAGGGAATGATCGTTTCTGATTTAACGGTTACTCTTAAAAAAGTTGTTGATGATTATAAGATTATTTACAAAAAATACCCAAAGTCTATTGATGATATTGTTGATAAAAAAATGATTGAGATTGCTCCTGCGCTAAAGACTGAGTTTGATGTAATTATAGATGGAAACACAGGGGATGTTGAAATAAAACCAAAAAATTCTTATTAATCTGGTATAATTATATTTATGTCACTGGAAGGAATAAAAATAATACCTTTTGCTTATAGACATGCTCATATATTTTCTCAGTTAAGAAATGATATTGATAAGGAAGCAGAGCATGTTTTAGCGAAAAAAGGCGAGAGAAAGGAAAGCATGATTCGTCTTATCGCTAAGCTTTTGGTTAGTCAGAGAAGAACCATTACTTTCTTGGCTTTTGATGGTAAGTTGGCTGTTGGGTATGTTAGTATTGTTTTTCCCAAATTTAAAAAATTAAAAGGAAATGCTTATTTAACTATTGCTGTTCGTGAAAAGTACAGAGGTAAAGGTATTGGTAGTGTGCTTATGAATATGGCAGAGAATTATGCAAGAGATAGAGGTTCAAGAAGAATGGAGCTTGAGGTTTTTGGTAAAAATAAACCAGCGATAGAATTATACAAAAGAAGAAATTATGAAGTAGAAGGGGTAAAAAAGGAAGCATTAGAAGTAAATGGAGATTATGATGATATTATTATCATGACAAAGAAGTTAAAATAAAAACAAAACCGCCTTCATTATGTGAGGGCGGTTTTGTTTTTTAATTAATTAGTTGTAGTTGCTTGATTTGTTGTTGTTGGGGTTGTTGTAGCTCTAATTGTTTTCATGTAAGTTGGCTTACGAATCTTTTTGTTTATTGTATTTATTTCCTTAGATATTTCTTTTATTGAATTATTTATATCCACTATTACTTTTTTACTGGTTGTACCGTAATCAGATGGTTTAAGTGATGATGATAATGTTAAAAGATTTGATAGCTTTGATGTATTTGTTGCAATAATCAGTTTTGAATCATCAAGATTTTTTTGCCAAACGGTTACATCTTTACCTTTTGATTTTTCTAGGTCTATATTATTTTGTATTTTGTTTAGATTCTCAGAAACTTTTGTGGCATGATTTTGTACTTCATAAATACGCTTCTGTAGTCTTATTTGTGGAATTGTAATACCGTAAATTCTAAAGTCTGAAAAGATTGATTCTACTAATATCTTGGTTGTACTTGCTTCTGTTTGTTCTTGGATTTTTGTGTTGAGTGTGTTTAGCTCGGATATTTTTCCTTCAAAGAACATAGAGAAAGCCATTTTTTGTTCTGTCGTTAAGTCTTTTGATTTTTGTACAGCGGAATTATTTTGATTTAGTGAATTAACTCTTTCTTTTATTAATTGTGCACCACGTGCTTTTATTCTTGGTAATGTTTTTATATTAATTACTTCTCCTTTTTCTGTTACAGGTGAAATAGATGACGGTATTGTAAGTGTTGGCATATTAACCACTTCTTCTTTTTGTGAAGTCATTACAGAAACTGGCATTGCATAAAGTGTTGGTACAGCCATAGTTGTTTCTTCTGCAAAAACAGTAGTTGTTGTAATTGATAAACTGATTATTATTGGTATAATTTTTTTCATAATATTTTTTTTGATAATTTATATAAGTATATTATATTTTTTAGATTTTGTGTGGGTATAATATCCTTTCATTTATATATAACAAATGAGTAGACAAAGTGTGACAAAAAATGATTGCTATTATCTTCACTTAACAAAAATCGACACCTTACAGTGTCTGATTTTTGTACAAGCGGAGACGATGAGATTCGGTCATTACTTTGGCATTTTTTCAAATAACTTTGTTATTTGAAAAACACTCAAAGTTTTGACCTAAGGAAAAACTGACAAAATTTTACAAAAATAAGTCACGGGTACAACTTATTTTTACAAAATTCCGTAGACCAGTTTTTCGTTCTCATCTCACACAATCATGTTTGGACATGATTGCTATCATCTTCACTTAACAAAAATCGACACCTTACAGTGTCTGATTTTTGTACAAGCGGAGACGATGAGATTCGAACTCATGGAGGGCGTAAACCCTCGCCTCGTTAGCAGTGAGGTGCCTTAGACCAGCTCAGCCACGTCTCCAATTTTTATCCTCGTTAGAAATTATTTATAGAAATATTTCTAATTGAATTTGTATTTATTACAAATTACTAGTAAATATTATCACACATTCATGCGTTTTTAAAATAACCTAATTTACTAATGATTATTGATGAGTTTTTATAAAACGTCATGGTATAATTTGTTTATATTTATGTATGTTGAGGAATATAAAAAAATAAATCAGTATACCCTTAAAGATATTTTAGAAAGTAAAAATATTTTTAATATACAAGGTCAACCTATTTTGATTGTATATAGTAGTAATGTTAGCAAACAAGAATTATTAGATTTTTTTGATCTGTCATATAAATATATTTCGAAAATTGTTTTAGAAAAAAAGTCTAAATATTATATTATTTGTGATAAATATAAAAAGGAAGTAATAGAGCCTTTTTCTCAGTATGAAGATGTTTCTGAAAATATGAATGTTGAGAGTATTGTTAATTTCATCATAAAAAATGATTAATAATAATTATGAATAGGCCAGAAGTAAGAGAAAATAATATTAGGTTTTTAGAAAAGGATGGCGATGGTCCAGTAACTTTGCCTATAGAAAAATATAGAGATCAGATACTTGAGTCTGTTAGAAATAACCAAACGACTGTACTTGTTGGAGAAACTGGTTCTGGTAAAACAACAATGTCTCCTAGATTTCTTATGGATGCTTTTCCTAATAAAAAGATTGCTGTCACTTCACCTAGAGTTTTGCCTGCAAGGAGTGTGTCTTCTTATGTGGCTATGCAAATGGGGGAGACTGTTGGACGAGGGAGAATTGGTTTGGTAACAAGAGAAGTGAAAGAATTTAGTGGAGACACCCAGTGTACATTTATGACAGATGGCATATTGCTTAATATGTTACGAATAGATCCAATGCTTTCATCTCTTGATATAGTTATGATCGATGAAGCACATGAAAGGGGGATAAATGTTGATTTTTCTTTAGGTTTACTTAAACGGGCACAAAAATTAAGAAAAGAAAAAGGTTTAAGTGAATTAAAGATTATGGTTGCTTCTGCGACAATTGAAGAAGAAAAGTTTGTGAATTATTTTGATTCAGTTCCTCTTGTAAAAGTTCCAGGAAGAATGTTTCCAGTTGAAACTCATTATGTTCCACATGTTATGAAAGACAACGGTGAAAAGATGCCTTATACAGAGCAGGCCGCTGTGGTGGCTAATAAGATTTTACAAGATTATAAAAAAGACGGGGATATACTTATATTTATGCCGGGTGAGGCTGAGATAAATCATGTCATTGAATGTTTTAATAAATTAAATAATGACCAAGGTGTAGAAGTGTTGCCATTATTTGGGAGCATGAAAGCGGAAGACCAGGATAAGATTTTTGCAAGAAATGGTAAAAGAAAAGTTATAGTAGCCACCAATGTAGCAGAAACGAGTATTACCATAGATACGGTTAAGCATGTTATAGATAGCGGGTTAGTTAAACAAAAAAGTTATAATCCAGAAACAGGTATTGATTCATTGGTTACAACAGAAGCGTCACAAGCCAACATGAACCAAAGAATGGGACGCGCAGGAAGAGTGTCAGATGGTGACTGTTATAGATTGATGGGGGAACACGGGTTTGAAAAAAGAGATGAATTTAGTAGACCAGAAATTCTCAGGTCTAATCTAGGTGAAATTGTGCTTAAGATGAAAGATATGGGGATTGATGATGTTATAGGTTTTGATTTTATTGATAAACCAAGTAAAGTAGCGGTTGTTGATGCTATTAATCAATTAAAGGCGCTTGGTGCATTAGATGAAGAAGATAAAATAACTGAGATGGGTAAAGAGATGGTGAGGATGCCACTTAGACCAGACTTAAGTCGTGCCCTTATTGAGGCGAGGGATATAGGATGTTTAGATCAGATGGTGGATATCTGTGCCATGATGTCTACTTCTAAATCAGCGATTATTCAACCAAAAAGAGAGGGGGTATATGATAGTGATCAAGTGGAAAAAGTAATAAGGCAAAACTCTTTAAAAGTTGCAGGTTCTGATTATATGACAATGCTTAATATTTGGAGAAAGTGGGAAGAAGATGGGTTTACTACTTCTTTTGCTTTTGATAATTTGTTAAATATAAAAGTGTTAAGAGAGGTGGGTCAGGTTAGAGATCAGCTGTTAAAGATTTTGGGAGAAAATTCTTCAGACGATAATAGACATAAAGAGCATGAAGATTTAACAGAAGAAGAAAAAATAACCAAATGTTTATTAACCTCAAGACCGAATAATATTTTCTTTGAAGTTTTAAGACGTAAATATCCTACATATGATATGGCAATGGTTGGGACTAATATCAAAGATGTTTCTGTGTTTCCTGGTTCTGTTTCGTTTAAAACAGATTCAAAGTTTTTTATTGGAGAAGATGTTTATACAAATGATAAGGGTGCGACGTATGTTCGTAAGTGTCATAATTTGACATTGGATAAAATAAAGAAGCTGATACCTCATATGGTTGTTAGAGAAAAAGAAGGCGAACCACAAAAAAGCTTTTATACTGGTCAGGTCACGCAAAATTATGTAATAAAAATAAATGGAGTGGTTGCTACTAGAGATTATGAAGTTGTTGGGGATGTTGGCGGTTCAGTTTCTTTTCTCTATAGAAATAATGTTGGAAGGTATGCTTCTACTAATGAATATAGAAATCAAAGCATGGAGGCTCATCTTGATGCATACACATTGGCTTATGATATAGAAACAAAGGTTCTCGATTCTGGTATAACTTTAAGACAACACAATGAAAATGTTATTGAAAAATTAAGGTACTATAAATCAAGAAATAGGGAATTAACTTTTAGTTTACCTAATGGAAGTTTTGTAATAGAGAAAATTAAATCTGATATGAGTTCCGGTTTGATAAAATCAGAAGAAGATGTTGCGGATAATGTTTCACGATACGTATTAAGTGATAATGATTATATTACTCAAGAAGAAATAGATGAAACATTAGAAAAGTCCCCAGATTATATAGACATAGGAGGTGTTAATCTCTGGGTTAGGTATATTAATGGTACCGCTAGAATAAGTTTTGATTTAAATACTGTAATGAGAATTGTAAATAATGAAAAAAGAAGCCTCGAAGTTGACCTGCCTCTTGTTAATAGTATTGAATTTGTTTATGTATATGAACCAGGTTCTGGTAGTTTTAGTAATGGTGGTTATGGCACAAGAACTTTTGATAGTTTAAAAGATTTAATTCATCATGCTTTAACTAATAAATATGAAAGTGAAAAAAGAGATAAGATAGAACAATCTCTTGGTGGACAAGAGTTAGCTGATTTGGAAAAAGAAATAGACGCTTTAGGAAAGGGTGAAATTCTTGGTTTGTCTGGTAAGATTGATTCTTTACAAAAGAAAGAAGTCTTTGAAAGAAGGGTGGAGATTTTAAGAGGAATAATTGTTGCGATGGATAAGATCTTATTAGAAACTGAAGATTCAAAAGATAAGAATAAAGTTTCTACAAGATTAACAAATCTAAAGAAAGAATTAAGATTATTGTTAGAAAAAATAAAAGATTATAAAAGAGTAGAGATTAAGGTAGAAGATATCATTGTCGGAATAAAATCTTTTGAGAAGATTTTATCTTCAGAAGAATTCATTAATACTTTTAAAATGAAGAATAAGAGATTTTTATTAATTATTTATAATAATGTTAAATTATTATTAGAAGCTGCAGTAGACGGAGATGTGGAGATTAATGAAGAATTGAAGGATAAGATTTTTAAAAAATCTTTAGAGTTAGTTAAAGGATTAGTTCCCACTTTGTTAAATAAAGAAAAAGCAGATGAATTAATTATAGAGATGATATAATTTCATTGCGTGTGGGTTTTTTGATTTTATATTTATGGTTGTATAATTAATATATGAAAAATAAATTCCTATATATACAAGTCTTATCAGTGATTGCTTTTATTAATGCGGTATACCTGAGTTACAAAGCTTATTTTGTTAGATTTGTGGATCCTGCCGGCCTTACATCTTTTTGTGATATATCATCTCTATTTACTTGTACTGATGTTTTGAGGCATCCTCTTTCGCAGGTTTTTGGAATGTCATTTCCTTGGATTGCGATGATTGTTTATCCTGTTATATTTGTTGTTGCATATTTGGGTTATAAAAAATTAAATAAATGTTATGCCAAGGTTTTGGTGATGCTTTCTTTTTTGGGAATGCTTTTTAATGGATTTATTATTTATAGAGAAGCGATGTATATACATGCATATTGTCTTTTATGTTTATTGTGCTCTGTAATAATTGTTAGTATTTTTGTTTTGTCACTGTGTATTTTAAAAACTAAAAACTAGCAACTACCATCTAGTAACTATTTTATGTTAGATTATTGATATGTTTAATTTTCGTAATTTTCTGCTTAGGTCTGCGTTTGGTCTGCGTGATTCTGCGTCTTGTAAAAGAGTGTACTTGGATAATGCTGGGGCAACAGAGATGAGCGCGCGCGCGAAGCGCGCGCTTCTTAGCGCTTTAGAAGGTTACGGCAATCCATCAGCTATTTATAAAGAAGGGGATATAGCAAAGAAAAAATTAGATGATGTTCGTAAGGGTATTGGTGAAATTATAAATGCCAGAAAGCATGAGATTTATTTTACTGGTACAGGAACAGAGAGTTGTAACTTAGCTATTACGGGAACATATCTTGCTTGGAAAAAAGAGAATCCTTATACAGAGAGAATCCCTCATATGATTATTTCTTCTATTGAACATCCTGCCGTGATGGAGGTTGTTAATTATCTTTCTATAAATAGTTTGATTAATGTAACCTATCTTCCTGTTTATGAAAATGGAATTGTAAAAGTAGAAGATATTAGAAAGGCATTAACAGATGAGACAATTCTTGTATCTATAATGTATGCCAATAATGAGATTGGTACAATACAGCCTATTCTAAAAATCGGTAGATTTTTAGAAGAAGCAAGAAGCAAGAAGCAAGAAGCAAGAAGAAAGGAAAATTCGCGAAGCGAATTTTCTTCAACGAAGAACGAAGAACAAAGAACAAATAACTATCCACTCTTTCATACTGATGCTTGTCAGGCTACTAATTATTTAGATTTAGATGTTTATCGTCTTAAGGTTGATTTGATGACAATAAATGGAAGTAAGATTTATGGTCCAAAAGGTATTGCGGTTCTTTATAAAAAAGAAGGCGTACATCTAGAACCTGTAATACTTGGTGGTGGGCAAGAAAGAAATTTAAGAAGTGGTACAGAGAATTTGCCACTTGTTGTTAGTTTTTTGGAAGCACTTAAGGAAACAAATGAATTAAAAGAAAAAGAAAGCAAGAGATTAAGGTTGTTACGTGATTATTTAAAAAATGAACTTTCAAAAGCCATAAGTGGTATAAAATTTTATGGCGCTTTTGATGAATATATTGATACTAATAACGAAGAACTAATTACGAAGAACGAATTACGATTACCTAATAATATAAATTGTCGTGTAAAAGGTATTCCGTCTGATGAAATGATCATAAGATTAGACAATAAAGGATTTGCTGTGTCACATAAGTCAGCTTGTGCATCACAGGTAGATGATACTAGTTATGTAATTAAGGCGCTTGGTGCGAGTGATATAGAAGCAAAAGAAAATATTAGAATTACTTTAGGTAGAGGTACAACAAAAAAAGATTTAGATAATTTGATTGTTTTTATAAAAGATATTTTTGATAAATATTCAAAATAAAAAAGCCCCGATGGTTCGGGGCAAAAATTAAACGAAACGCTTGAGAAATGGTAGCCATTGGGACTTCTCTTCACCTTTTGTTGTTACGGTGATGGCTCTAACCTGGGCGGTTCTCTCTTCTGTGTTTGGTACAACTTCGAAGAGTAAATTTTCTCCCAGGTGATGATAGACGAATCTGAGCACATGACCTCCTGCACAACGTCTTTCTTGCAAGAAAAGGTCGCATTCATCAGGGGTCAATGGCCCACGACCTGTTACATGTGTGTATATTGGCATGTAAGCAAGCACGGCCCGTCGCCCAATCACTTCTTCAAGAATTAAAGATCTGTCTTCGTTGGTTTCGATAACCCAACCACGCTTTGCTAAATCTTCAAGAAAATTACAAGGCATGCATCACTCCTTTTCGTGTATATTTATGTCTTATTTTATTATAACATATTATTTATATTTTGTCTAGTATTTTATATTTTTGTATTTGGTTATAAACTAGTAACTATAAATTAATAACTATTTTAAAATATGTACGAAGCAAAAAATTATACACATTTATTGGGCCTTGATGGTTTTAGTGATAACTTATTAAACAATCATTTTACTTTGTATGGAGGGTATGTAAATAACACAAATGTATTATTAAAAAAGATGAACGAAATAAGAATTGAAAGATTAGAAGGAAATGACAACAGAAAAGAAGAATCAGCAGAGCTTCATAGAAGATATAGTTGGGAATATAATGGTATGAAGTTGCACGAATTATATTTTGAAAACTTAACTAAGGAAAAAAGTGAATTAAATCTTGATGGTGATTTTGGAAAAAAGTTAGTTGAAAGATTTGGAACATATGAAACCTTTTTGCATAATTTTACAAAAAATGTAGGAATGTTTCGTGGTATTGGTTGGGTTGCCCTTATTAAAAGAGACGATACACTTGGGATTATTTGGATTAATGAACACAATGAAGGATTATTGGTGGATAGTAAAATACTTTTAATTATGGATGTTTTTGAACATGCATTTATCTCTGATTATGGATTAAAGCGTGCGGATTATATAAATGCGTTTATGAATGCTGTTGATTGGAGTGTTGTAGAGAAAAGGTTTATATAAATTTTAATTTCTAATTTTAAATTTTCAATCAATTTTTAATTATTAAAAATTATTTTTTAGTACTCTTCTGTCATTTGTTGTATACTATACATAGAAGTACAAAGTTGTTTCTGTTGTTTAATCGAGAAAGGAGATGGTCATGGACAAGCGACCGATTCACTGTTTGGTCACGCTCAAGATCTGAGCGGGCGCCAAGGTCAAGGTAAAGGCGAAGCGCATAGCGCTTCGCCTTTTAATTTTACTTTTGTCTTATTATTTTGTAGTATCAAATTAGACCAGTTCTTGTAAAAGGAAATTTATGACAAGTAGCTCTTTTAAGTATCGTATTTTGGGTATTCCAAAGATTGACCTTGAACATTTTCGTATAATTAGTTTGATGGGTGAATTAATAGATCTTTGTGATATTGGAGACAAAGAAGTCATAGATAAGCGTCTCAGAGATTTAAAATTTTTTCTACTATCTCACTTTTCGACAGAAGAAGAATGGATGAAAAGTGTTGCGTTTCCTCACATTGAGGAACATAAAAGAGAACATAAAAGACTAATTGAAACTTTAGAAACCATTATTCAAAATTTTGAATTTTATCGAAGAGATAGATTTGCTTTTTTGGAAAGGGTCATGATAGGGCATGTTGAAGAATCAGACTATAAGTATGTGCCTTACGCTCATACGGTTTAATTTTTTGTGATATACTAAATTACAGTAGCACAAAGTTGTTCCGATTAATCTGTTTTAAGGAGGAAGACATGGGTGGCGATGCGAGCATCAAACATGACCGGGAAGATCCAACCGATACGTGACCCAAGGTCAGGGTAAAGGCGAAGCGCTACGCGCTTCGCCTTTTTTCTTTATTCTTGATTATTTATCCTTAATTCTTTTTTGTTGACATATTTCTTCATTTTATATATAAACAAGATATACTGTATATATCTGAAATCGTGTTTTTGTCTGAATGTCTGAATATGGATTCCGGGTCAAGCCCGGAATGACACAATAATTGAATTTTGTATTTGAATTTTACTAGAAACTATTAACTAAAAACTATTAACTATTCCTATGCCTCCTCCATTTAATAATTTTACAACTAAAGCAAAGGACGTTATTCGTCGTGCTCATGAACTCGCTATCGAGCGTGGACAAAATCAAGTCAACCCACTTCATTTAATGGCCGCTCTTCTTATACAGGAAGAATCTTTGGTGCACGCAATTCTCGACAAAATGGAAATCGATATTATTCATCTTACAGATAGTATTATTGATGCTATAGAGGTTCCGGGCGCGGGACAAACAATGTCACCGTCATATCAAATGTATTTGACGCCAGAGCTTGCTTCGACTTTAGAATATAGTTTATCGGTTGCTAAATCAATGAACGATGAATTTGTTTCTACTGAACATTTATTTTTGTCGTTACTTGATGCACAAGGAACTGTTAGAGAGGTTCTTGCAAGGTTTAGAATAGAAAGATCACAAGCTCAACATATATTAGAAGAACTTCGTGCAAATAATATTACTGAAGCCCAAGGTCCAAAGAAAAATAAAGCCCTAGCTAAGTACACACGCAACTTCACAGAAATGGCAAGACAAGACAAGCTTGACCCTGTTATTGGTCGTGATACAGAGATAATGCGTATTATGCAAGTGCTTTCTCGTCGCACAAAAAATAATCCAATATTAATTGGAGAAGCTGGAACAGGTAAGACCGCTGTTATAGAAGGATTGGCAATTAGAATGGCAAAAGGGGACGTGCCAGAAAGTTTAAAAGGAAAGGAATTGGTATCGCTTGATCTTGGTATGCTTATTGCGGGAACAAAGTTTCGTGGTGAGTTTGAAGAAAGACTTAAATCAATAATGAAAGAAATTGAACGCTCAGAAGGCGGAATAATTCTTTTTATTGATGAGATACATACAATAGTAGGAGCTGGTGCTGCAGAGGGGTCAGCAGACGCGGCCAATTTACTTAAGCCAGCACTTTCTCGTGGTGAGCTTCGTGCAATCGGTGCCACAACTTTAAAAGAATATCAAAAGCATATTGAAAAAGACCCTGCACTCGCTAGACGCTTTCAGCCTGTTTATATTGATGAGCCAACACCTGAAGACACAATTGCGATACTTCGTGGTCTTAAAGAAAAATATGAATTATTCCATGGGGTGAGAATTACAGATGACGCAATACTTTCTGCGGTTAATTTGTCTACTCGCTATATTACTTCTAGATTTTTGCCAGATAAGGCAATTGATTTGATTGATGAGGCGGCATCCGCGCTTCGTATTACTCTTGAGAATAAACCACCAATACTTGATGAGGCACATCGTAAGGTTATGCGTCTTGAAATTGAAAAAGAAGCATTAACCAAAGAAATAATTGCACATAAAGAAAGCGGTGAAAGAGATAAGGATACAGAGAAAAGAGTTTTACAAATTGATGAAGAAATCGCAAACGTAAAAGAAAGAACTAGAGAGCTCGAGTTACGTTGGCAAAATGAAAAGAAGACATTGGGTGAGATTGGTGAAATTAAAAAGTCATTAGAGCAACTTCGTATAGAAGCAGAAAATGCAGAGCTTCGTGCTGAGCTTACACGTGTGGCTGAGATTCGCTACGGTCAAATTCCGACACTACAAAAAGAATTAAATGAGAGATTTGAAAGACTTAAAAAGTTACAGAAGTCTCGTAGAATTCTAAAGGAGGAGATAAACGAAGAAGATATTGCTTCCGTTGTTTCTCGTTGGACAGGTATTCCTGTTACAAAGATGTTAGAAGAAGAACAGGAAAAACTTGTACAAATGGAAGATTATCTGGGTAAGCGTGTGATCGGTCAAAGAGATCCAATACAAAAGATTTCAGATGCAGTAAGAAGAAGTCGTGCAGGTATCAATGATCCAAGTCGCCCGATCGGGAGCTTTATGTTCTTAGGTCCAACTGGTGTCGGTAAGACTGAGCTTACAAAGGCGCTTGCAGAATTTATGTTTAACGATGAGAAAGCCCTTATCAAGGTGGATATGAGTGAATATATGGAAAAGCACAGCACTTCTAAATTAATCGGCTCACCTCCAGGATATGTTGGATATGATGAGTCGGGACAATTAACAGAAGCCGTTCGCCATAGACCTTATGCGGTGATTCTTTTTGATGAAGTAGAAAAGGCTCACCCTGAAGTTTTTAATTTACTTCTACAAGTTCTTGATGAAGGAAGATTAACTGATAGTAAGGGACGTATTGTTAATTTTAAAAACACGATTATCATCATGACTTCAAATATTGGTAGTCAGTATATTCAGAAGATGGAAACAATTGGTTTTTCTAATCATGATGGTAAGAGTGAATATGCACAAGTAAAAGAAAGAGTGATGGAGTCGGTTAAGGAATTCTTTAAACCAGAATTTTTGAATCGCCTAGATGATACAATTATTTTTGATGTTTTGTCTAAGGAGGAAATTAAGCAGATAGTCAAACTTCAAATAGGTGAATTATCCAGTAGATTAATAGAAAAAGATATAACCCTTGAGGTTGATGAAAGTGTATTAACGTTTATCGGAGACAAGTCATTTGATCCACATTATGGCGCGCGACCAATTAGAAGATTTGTTCAAACAAATATTCTAAACAAAATAGCAACACTTATGTTATCTAAAAAGTTCACAAAAGGAGGTATTGCACATGTGTCATTAGATAAAAAAGGTGAGATAGTTGTTGAGTCAAAGAGGGCTAAGAAAATTCCAAGTCCATTAAATGCTGAGTTAAGCAAAACAAAAGTTGGTAAATAAGAGAATTGTTTCAAGAAAAAGTGGCGCCTACGGCGCCACTTTTTGACTTTTTATAAATATATGATATAATATAAAGAGTAGTTCGTTTTTGTTTAAAAGGTGAGGTGACTCAAATGAAAGCAATTCCTCTACACGAAGTGTCTGCAAATATGAGAGTTGTGATTTCTTCTTCCGACAATATTCATTCGCTTCCAATGACTGTAAAAGGTGTTGGGAAAGATGATGGAGTTGGTTGGCAAGAGACGGTGGTACTGTCTTTGGTTGATCAAAACGGAAGGAGTCATACTTTGGTTGCTGGGATCAGAGATTTTTTAAATTCTGGCAACCAGATATTTGCTTTGGCATAAAATAATAAAGAGGAGACACTGGCCCGTACATGATTTGTGTGTACGGGCTTTTTGGTTTTCAAAAAACATTTTTTGTGATATTATGTTTTGTACTTGCGTCGGTCGTATAGTGGCAATTACAGGAGACTGTAAATCTCCCGCTCATAGAGCTCCGCTGGTTCGAGTCCAGCCCGGCGCACAAAATAATAAATACCCATGATCTTGAAAAAGTCATGGGTATTTATTATTTTGCGAGCATTAGAAGCAAGTGACCTGCGTCACTTGCGCTGGACGAGAATGGGGGTCGCGAGACTTTATCGACGAGCCTTGCGAGGAGAAGTCTTGTGACCGAGTCCAGCCCGGCGCACAATATAAAATAGCACCCAAATAGGGGGGCATATTTTATTTGTGCGCCGGAAGCAAATGAACTGCTTCATTTGCGTCTGGACTCGAAGATCGCAGTGATGTTTTGCTAGCAAGCAAAACCACGAGAGGCCGGCCCTGGAGAAAATTTTTTGACGGAAAAATTTTACTTGTGGGCGAGTCCAGCTCGGCGCACAAAATAATAAATACCCATCTTTTAATCTAAGATGGGTATTTATTATTTTGTGCGCATTAGAAGCAAGTGACCTGCGTCACTTGCGCTGGATGAGAATGGGGTGAGAAGTGAGCAAACCTCACTTCGCAAGGTCGGAACGCGACGGCGTGAGACGGAGTCGAAAAATTTTTCAGCAGAAAAATATTTTTGACCGCGAAACCTAACCGAGTCCAGCCTACTACTACCTGTTTTAATTTTTTGTGTTAATATATTTATTAATTATGAAAAAGGTTTTACTTGTACATGGGATTTTTATGAATCCACTCTTCCTTTCTTTTATTGCAAGAAATTTAAAAAAGAAAGGGTATCATGTCGATTTCTATAAATATCCTCTCTTGCCGAAAGAAAAACATATTAAAGACTTTTATATAAATAAAGTAGAAGAATACAAACCAAATGTAATAATTGGTCACAGCTTAGGTGGCAATATAACAATTCATCAAATGGACAAAATTGAGCACTCAGTAGACAAAATTATATGTCTTGGTTCACCACTTAAAGGTTCATCTATTGCAAAAGAGGTTTCGGATACTTTTTTATCTTTTGTTATAACTCAACCAGTGAAAGAAATGTTAAATACAAGAATTGATAGTGTTGATGGAGCTATTCCGGTTGGTATGATCGCTGGTACAAATGATAGACTTGGAATGAGATTAATATTTAAAGCTTTAAAAGGTGAAAGTGATGGAACAGTTGAGGTAGAAGAAACAAAGGTTGATAATTTAACCGACAGAAAAGAATTGTATGTTGGTCATACGTCTATGCTTTTCTCAAAAGATGTTTCTGAGCAGATAATTTATTTTATAGAAAATAATTCTTTTTTCAAAAAACATTAATTGTATTTTTCGATTAGATTTTTAAATAAACAAGCAACTGTAAGTGGTCCAACACCACCAGGAACAGGGGTTATAATACTAGCGATATCTTTACAGGAAGGATCGCAGTCACCAGTAATTACTCCTGATTGTTCACTTGTACCAGCATCAATTATGATTACATCTTTTTTGAAGTAGTTTCCTTTTAAGAGGTTTGGTATACCGACTCCAGATATAACTATGTCAGCTTCTTTGTATAATTCTTTTTTTATATTTTCTTCTGTTTTTATGTCTATTATTTTTGGGTTAATATTATTTTTTAAAAACCATTTATAAACAGGTTCACCAACTAATTTGCCATATCCGATTATTACAATTTTTTTATTTTTTATTTCTGTGTTTACATCTTCTAATATATATTTAATAGCTCCAGCCACAGGGGGTATCATGTGGCTTTCTTTTATGGGGGAGTCTTTAATTTCTTTACTAAGACAGTCGATATCTAAATCTTTTGGTATCAAATTTAAAATTTTCTGAGTTTCAAATTTTTGAGGAAGGGGAAGTTGTATAATGACTCCGTCTAATGTTTTGGTGTTTATAATATTTTGTATTTCTTTTATAAAATCTTCTTCCGCTATGTCATCTTTAAAATTATATTCTTTTATTTTTATGCCAATATTTTCTGCGAATTTCCTTTTTATTTTTATAAATGATTCAATGCTTTTATGTGTTGAAATAGAAAAAATAGCAACAGTGGGTGTTTTGTTTATTTTTTTAATTTTTTCTTTTAATACTTCTTGTATTTTAGCAGAAGCAATTTTGCCATCGTAGATCATAATTATCTTAATTGTATCAAAAATATTTTATAAAAAGTAAAAGCGCAAAAAGCACTCTTTTTTAAACATGTTTTTTATATTTGTCCATGTTTAACAGTAAAAGTTATCTGTGTTAATGTTATTAAATGATTTCTAATGAAGATGAGAATTTAAAATATATAGTTACTTCATATACACAAATACTATTTAATTTTATTAGTAGATATGGTTTTGATAAGGAAGAAATAGAAGATATATTACAAGATATCTTTATTAAGGTTTGGAAAAACTTGGATAATTTTGACGATAATGAAGCATCTTTTCGTACATGGATTTTTACTATAGCTAAAAACACCGTTTATGATTTTTTGAGAAAAAAGAAAAGACAGAAAATTATTTTTAGCTTAGATGAGGAAGATAAAGATGGAATTCATATTGAAATTGAAGACATAAAAGCCGATATAATAAAAATTTTAGAAAATGATAACAAAAGAAGTATTTTAATTGATGCTATTAATTCTTTAACGGTCGAAGAAAAGACAATACTTTTACTTCATTTTGAAGAGGGGTTAACTTTTTTGGAAATAAGTAAAGTGTTTAATTTATCTTTAAATACAATAAAAAGTAAGTATAGGAGGTCACTTATTAAACTAAAAGATATAATTTTGCACCAAAAAAGTATTTAAAACGTATACATATATATGCAAGATAGATTTCAAAAAATTTTAAATGAATCAAAGGTTTTGCCGGATAATAATTTGGTAGATGTTATATTTGCTAAATTACAAAAAAGAATTAGGTTTGTGCGTCAGATTAGATTGTCTATATATTCACTTGGAACAATTATTTTTGGTACTGCGATGTTTGTTTCGATTAAGTCTCTGTATGTTGATTTATATAATTCTTCTTTGTTTGATTATGTTTATTTAATTTTCTCTGAGGACTTGAACACTCTTGCTTTTATATCTAAAGAAATACTTTATGCTTTTCTTGAGTCTATACCGCTTGTAAGTTTAATGTTTTCTTTGGGTGTATTATTTATGTTTGCTGTTTTATTTAATGGAATATTATTATCATTTAGAAAAGAAACGTTTCCATTTTTAAAAATTAATTAAAAAATATGAAAGAAAAAATTAAGCATTTATATGCAAATAAGGGGATGAGATATTTTATTTATGCGGTTGGTGTTCTGCTTGTTTTAAGTATTACTTTTCAAGCTGGTATTTTTGTTGGTTACCATAAGGCTAACTTTGCTAGAGGTTGGGGAGAGAATTATGAAAAAAATTTTGGTATGCATAAACCCGGATCATTTAAGGGTATGATGCGAGGGGATAGATTGCCATCTGCTCATGGTGTTTCTGGAAAGGTTTTGAGTGTTTCTTTGCCGAATTTTGTTGTTGAAGATTTAGATGGAATAGAAAAAAGCGTTACCATAAAAAATGACACAATAATTAAGCAGGCAATGGAAAAGATTTCTTCTGAAAATATAAAAGCTGGTTCGTATGTAGTCGTATTAGGAGATCCTAGTGATAATGGTCAAATAGATGCAAAGCTGGTAAGGGTTATGGCTTCATCAACTCGTATGTATGATGGTAAAAGAGGAATGATGATGTTTGAAAGATAGTTATGAAAAAAATAATTATTGATTTTTATAAAAAAAATTTAATTAGAGCCAAAGAACATAAAATAATATCTTCTGTTATTATTTTATTTCTTTTTATTTCTTTTTATTTTATTTTTTCTTCGGGTTCAGATAGCTCTATAAGTTATCAATACACGATAGTTAAAAGAGGAAGCATAACTTCAACTGTTTCTGGTACGGGGCAAATTACACCTAATAGTCAAGTTGATTTGAAACCAAAAGTTAATGCTAACGTGGTTGCTGTTTATGTAAAATCAGGTGATAGGGTGAATAAAGGTCAGGTGTTGTTTAGGTTAGACGCAACAGATGCTTATAAGCAGGTTCGTGATGCTAGTACAGCATTAGAATCAGCAGAGCTTGCTTTACTTAAATTAAAAAACCCAAAGACAATAGATGTCATAACAATTAATAATTCTATAAAACAAGAAGAAGACTCTAAGAAAAATGAAGACATCAAAGTAAAGAATGCCTACAAGACTTTACTTAATGCTAACTTACAAGCCGTGTCAGAGGTTTCTTATACTGGAGAAACAGCGCCAACACTTTCTGGTAGTTATTTAAAGGAAGAAGAGGGGCAAATAAAAATAAGTGTTTATCAAGGTGGTTCGTCTGGTTATAGTTTTGCAGCAACAGGTTTAGTTAATTGTTCTGGGCAAATTAATACAATTGTTCCACAAAAAATTTGTGATTCAGGTCTTTATATCAAGTGGAATAGTACAATACCACAAACTAATTGGATTATAGAAATACCTAATACGCAATCAAGTAATTATTTAGCTAATTACAATTCTTGGCATACCACTGTTACAAATAGAGATATAGCAAATGCTGCTTCAGATAGAAGTATAGAAAGTTTAAAACAAAAATTAGATGATTTAACGCCAGATGATAATGATATTGATGTAAGAAGTGCTGCGCTTCAGGTTAAGCAAAAACAAAATGCTTTATATGATGCTCAAGTGGCCTTGTCTAATTATACGATTATTGCTCCTTTTGATGGGGTTATGGCTTCTGTGTCAGCAGATATAGGTGTTTCTGCTGTTACCGCTTCAGCTAATAATAGTACAGCGCTCGGTACTATTGTTACTGATAAAAAAATGGCTCAAATAGTTTTAAATGAGTCGGATATAACAAAATTAAAAGTTGGACAAAAGGCTAAAGTTATTTTTGATGCAATAGACAATCTTGAAATTGAAGGCGAGGTTGTTGAGATAAACACATTGGGTACAGTTACTTCTGGTGTTGTGACCTATAAATCAAAAATAGCTTTTGCAACCGATGACGCAAGGATACTTCCTAATATGAGTGTTTCTGTCGATATATTAACTGATAGCAAAGAAAATATTTTAACTATTCCAAATCAAGCATTAAAGCGTGACAAAAATGGTTATTATGTAGAAAAGGAATCAGGACAAGAGGTTTTAAATATGAGAGCCTCTTCAACTAGAAGGTCCACTAACTCTTCTTCTAGTTATGATTTTTCTTCAAGTACAACAGGTACATCGTCATCTCGAAAGTTTAGAAATTCTACTGGTACTCGTCAGCTAAGTAATGGCAACACAAATGTAAACAATATTAATTCTTTGCTTATTCGTGTCCCTGTGACTATTGGTATTGAGGGAGGTACAGACACAGAAATATTAACTGGTTTAAGAGAAGGGGAAACAATTATTCTAAAAAAAGTTACAACCGTATCTTCTTCAAATAGTTCCGCCCCTTCTATTACTTCTTTGTTTAGGCCTCAAACATCTACAACAAGAACATCTGGTGGAACAGGAAGTGGGGCAGGATTTAGAGCACAATAATTTTATGATTGAATGTAAAAATTTAATTAAAGATTATATTGACGGAGATAACATAACTAATGTTTTAAGGGGTGTTTCCTTTAAGGTAAAAAAAGGCGAGTTTGTTGCAATTATGGGGCCTTCTGGTTCAGGTAAATCAACTATTATGAATATACTTGGTCTTTTAGACACACCAACAAAAGGGAGTTATTTTTTGGATGATCATGATGTTTCTAAATTGTCTGATGATAAACAGGCAGAAATTCGTGCTAGTAAAATCGGTTTTGTTTTTCAGTCTTTTAATTTGCTTCCAAGGACAACCGTTTTACGTAATGTAATGTTACCGCTTACTTACCTTAATATGAACATTACAGATAGAGAAAAAAGAGCCAAGAAGGCACTCGTGTCTGCTGGTTTCCCTGAGGATAAATGGCATAATTTGTCTAATCAACTATCTGGCGGACAGATTCAAAGAGTTGCTATTGCACGTGCTCTTGTAAATGATCCAAGTATAATTTTGGCCGATGAACCAACGGGTAATCTAGATACAAAAACAGGAGAAATTGTTTTGGAAACATTTAAAAAATTAAACAAAGAAGAAGGAAGAACTATTATTTTAATTACACATGAATCAGATGTGGCGTCTCACGCAGACAGAATTATACATGTGCGTGATGGAAATATAATATGAAAATAAAAGATTTAATCGAAGAAACAACAACATCCATAAAATCAAATCCAACAAGAACAGGATTAACTGTACTTGGTATTGTTATAGGTATTGCTTCTGTTATTGTAATGCTTGCAATTGGTAATGGTGCCCAAGCTTCTATATCATCTTCTATATCATCGCTCGGCTCAAATATCTTAACCGTAGTTGGTGGTGGAGGTAATAGACAGGGTGGTGTTAATATGGGTAGGTCAACTCAACAAACACTTAAGATGGAGGATGCCGATGCTATTTTAGAAAAAATATTTTTAGTTAAAGCTATTTCTCCAGAGCTTAGCTCTCGCGCACAGGTTTTGGCTGAAGGGAATAATACCAATACATCTATTATAGGTGTGGTTCCAGATTATGAAATTGTTCGATCTGTTGAATTAGAAGATGGTTCTTTTATAAATGATTCACAATACAGAAGTGGAGCAAGGGTTGCTGTGCTTGGTCCAACAGTAAGAGATGATTTGTTTGGTGTAGGAGGTGACTCAATTGGAAAGGAAATAAGAATAAATGGAAGTAAGTTTACAGTTATCGGTGTTACAAAATCAAAAGGCGGGAGTAGTTTTGGTAGTGTTGATGATAGAGTTCTTGTTCCACTTAGCTCAGCACAAAGATATGTTTCTAGGAGTGAATATTTAAGTAGTATTGTTGTTACAACAGAAAACCAATCTGACCTTACCCAGTTACAAGAAGAAATAACGACACTTCTTTTAGAGAAGCATAACAAAAAAACAAAAGAAGAAGCAGACTTTAGTATTTTTAATCAAGCAGATCTAGCAAGTACAGCTTCGTCAATCACTCAAATTTTTACAGCTTTACTTTCATCGGTTGCTTCTATCTCTTTACTTGTTGGTGGTATAGGTATTATGAATATGATGCTTACAAATGTTCGCGAAAGAACGCGTGAGATAGGTCTTCGTAAAGCAATAGGGGCTAAGAAAAAAGATATCAGTAATCAGTTTTTGGCAGAATCAATAGTGGTTACAGTCATCGGTGGTTTAATCGGTGTATTACTTGGAGTTTTTGTTGCTTACGGTGTTTCTTTTGTTGGTATACTTCAAACCAAGATTACTATTGGTCCAATAATACTTGCTTTCGGCGTTTCTGCTTTTATTGGTATTATTTTTGGATATTATCCAGCTAAAAAAGCAGCTGAACTAAATCCAATTGAGGCACTTAGATATGAGTAGTTTATAAAAAGTAAAAGCGCAAAACATAAATGTTTTGCGCTTTGGTGTCTTGGGAATAACTTTTTAAGCCGAATATCCTTTTTCTATTCTTAATTTTTTTATTCTGTCTACTATTTTTCCTTTTAGTTCAGTGTCTCTTTCTTTTGCATTTATATTGATTAGCCAAAAAACATTACAGCCAGCGATATATATTTTTACAGACAAAAAGAAATCTTTTCCTTTGTGTAATTGTATCGCTATTTTATCACTTTTTCGGGTAGATCTTCCTTTTTGCGGTGTTTCTTTGCTAAAAGATGCAATGGAAGATAATGCTTCAGTTAATTCTTTTTTTATTTTTAAAAAACTTAAAGCGCAATCACTGTTGATTTGAACAGGGAAATTTTTCATGTGAACACGAGAATGATTTCCTACCCTGTAACCCATTGTTGGACGGCTTAGCATTCTTTTCTCCGTTTTATAAAGAACAAAGTCATATTAAACCATATTTTTTTAAAAAGTGAATTTTTTATATTTGTCACCCTTGCTTCTTGTATCTTGTATCTTGTATCATATTAAATATGTCTACTATTTTTACAAAAATAATAAATGGGGAAATTCCAAGTTATAAGGTTTACGAAGATGATTTTGTTTTTGCTTTTTTAGATATTAATCCTATGCAAAAGGGACACACGCTTGTTGTGCCAAAAAAAGAAGTTGATTATATTTTTGATTTAGATAATGAAGATTATTCAAAATTAATGAATGGTGTAAATAATGTGGCAAAAATTTTGAAATCAAAACTTAATTGTGAAAGAGTTGGTTTGGTTGTGGATGGTTACCTTGTTCCACATACTCATGTTCATTTAATTCCTACAAATGGCCCACATGAAATAAATGAGAATCTCCAGCATCAAGCAACAAAAGAAGAATTAGAAGAGGTACATAAATTAATTTCTAATTAATAATTTAATTAAAGTTTCTTGCTTCTTCCGTCTTACTCCTCTATACTTAATTTAATGAATTATCTTTTCTTCAGAACCCTTGCCATACTTATTACTAGTTATATAACTGGTGTCGGTGTACCTCTTTTATTTGTTTGGAATACTTTATGGGTAGCTCTTCTTTCGTCAATTGCTATTGCTTTTATCAATCATACAATTAAACCAATATTGCATATTGTTACTTTGCCAATTAACATGCTTACACTTGGTTTGTTTTCTTTTGTAATAAACGGTGCAATGATAGTTCTTGCAAGTAAAATGGTTGATGGTTTTACTATACCAACATTAATTATGGGTATTTGGTTTTCTGTGGTTTTGTCAGTTGTCAATTATGCTTTGCATATTTTTGAAAAAGATTAATTTTTGTGTTAATGTTTCTTAATGAAATTTGCATCGATTAATATAGAAACCAACTTACATTACGGCACGCTTTTTTCTTTTCTTGAAAAAGAAAAACCAGAAGTGATTTGTATGCAAGAGGTAATAGAAGATGATCTTCCTTTCTTAAAAGAAAAAATAGGTATGCCTTATGTATTTACTGTTTGTAATTATTGGGATTACGATAATAAAAGATACAATAATATTTATGGCAAAAGATATGGTCTTGCCATATTTTCAAAAAATATATTAGAAAATAAAGCGCATTATTATTTTGGGAATGAAGAAAATACAAAAGTTTCTTTTGAGGAATATTTATCCAACAAAGAAAACCTAATGAATTTTTCTTTTCTATATGCTTTGGTTAAAGGTGAAGATGGCAAAAAATATCAAATAGTTACAACACATTTTCCTGTGACTAAACACGGTGAGTCATCGCCTTATCAATTACAAATGCTTAAACCTTTTTTTGAAGGATTAGATACTATTGGTGATTTTGTTTTGTGTGGGGATTTTAATGCTCCACGCGGGAATGAAACTTTTACAAGGATTGCAAATAGGTACAAAGATAATATTCCAGAGCATTACAAAACAAGCATTGATAATAATATTCATAATGCAGAAAATATTATAATGTTTGTTGTTGATGGTTTGTTTACTACAGATAAATATAAAGCAGAAAATGTTAAATTGGTTGATGGGGTGAGTGATCACATGGCGGTTGTAGCCGAGATAGGTTTTAGCCACTAGGGTATAGCCAATAGAAAACAAATAATAAGATGTATATTTTGTTTTCATTTTAATTTTCCAGTAAAGAAAAATCACAATAGTGAAGTATTGTGATTTTTTATTTAGTATTTACTTTTTGTCTTCCTCGGTCACTTCTTCTTGAATATCCTCCACATCCTCCTGGATCTCATCAACATCTTTTTGAATTTCATCAACATCTTCTTGAATATCTTCTACATCTTCTGCAATCTCCTCCACATCTTTTTGAATTTCATCAACATCTTCTTGAATATCTTCTACATCTTCTGCAATCTCCTCCACATCTTCTGCAATCTCCTCCACGTCTTCTTGAATTTCATCAATGTCTTTTTCTACAGATGCAATAGCTTTGGTGTTTCTGTTAACACTCATTTGAATAAAAATAGAAAGATATATTGCCTCTAATGAAACAACTGTTGTTAGGGTAAGTAAAACCTTTTCAAAGTCATAACCCAAAATAATCAAAGCAAAAGCCCCACCAAACAAAATGGTGTGTGTTATGAGTGAATAGATTGAACCAATCCATTCTGTGAATTTTATTGCCAAATCTTCTAGTTTATTCATATTTGAAGTAGTTATTATATCATATAAAATAATTTCTAATTAATAATTACCAATTTCTAATCAATTTTTAATAATTTAATGATTAAAAATTTAAAATTGAAAATTATTGACTTAATACAATTTTTCGCCTCTATAATTTTCTTGCATCTTGTATCTTGCTTCTTGTTACTTTATACTTTAATTACTATGGAAAATAAGATAATAACTAGAGGGGTGGATGTTTTGATTTATTTATTAATAATTATTTCTTTGTGTACTTCTTTGTATCATGTCATCAATATTTTGTTTTCGGTGATTGATTTTAAATTTGGAGACAATCTTAATAATATTTATGAATGGTATAATGATGGTATTAGATTTTCTATTGCATCACTTATTGTTATGTTTCCAATTTATTTTGGTTTGTCTTTTTATACAGCTCGTGTTTTGTCAAAAGATAAATCAAGAATTGAATCATGGCCAAGAAAGTTTACAATTTATGCAAGTATATTTATAACTAGTTTAACTTTGATTGGTTCTCTGATTTCTGTTTTGTATAAATTTTTAGGTGGTGAGCTTACAACAGCATTTCTACTTAAAGTTTTGGTTGTGATGGTTCTTGCTTTAACTATTGGAGGTTATTATTTATATAATTTGTACCGTGATTTTTCTAAGGTTAATTATGTATCTAAAATTTTCAGTACAGTGTCTATTATTTTGGTAATCGTATCTGTTACTTTAGGGATTTGTGTTTTTGGAACACCATCTGAGATTCGTGCTAAGAAGTATGACAGTGAAAGACTGTCTGATTTGTCAGCTATACAAAACCAAGTCTTATATTATTGGCAACAGAAAAAAGTTCTACCAGAAAACCTAATGCAATTAAATGATCCTCTTCAAGGTTTTGCTGTGCCGCTTGATCCAAAGAACAAAACTTCTTATAAGTATGAAATAATTAAACAATCAAAAATGGTTACAGAAAACGGAAAACAAATTCCTACTGATGCTTCTTTTAAGATTTGTGCAAATTTTGAAACTGAAAGAAAGATAGAAGGTTATGATACAAATAATTCAAATGTTGTATCTGTTAAACCGGTTATGGGTTCTGATGTTGGATTTTCTCAAGCATCTTTTAATTATTATTATGAAGGAAGCAACAATCCATTTTGGAATCACGGAGTAGGTGAGCATTGTTTTGAAAGAAACATTACCAAAGAAATGTATCCGGTGAGATAGAAAAAAGATACAAGATACAAGATACAGGATGCAGGAAGCAAGAATGAAGGATTAAGGATAAAGAATAAATGCGACCAACGAAGTTGGTCGCATTTTGTAAAACTTTTTAGTCAATAAGTCAAGATTGACTTATTGTGTTAATTGTGCTATACTTGGTATAGCTCTTTTTAATATTTAGTTTTGTTTAAACTCCAGCAGAAAGCTAAAAATATTGTCTACATAGGCCTGTCTTTGTAGAAAGTTATAAAATATTTAAAGTTTTTTGCTGGGGTTTAATTGGACCAATCGGTTTGGACTCATAGCAAGGAGAATATGTCATGAAAGATGACACGAACTCAAGCACTAAGTCGAAAGAAATTTCGACCGCCAAGTTGATTCTTGACCTGGCTTCGTTCATTGCCATGTTTCTTGCGAGTATCTTGAGCAGTGAAAAGCTCAAGTACTGGCAAGGGCACAAGAACGAAATGAAAACGAAGTTGAGGGAGGTACTCTCTGTCGTTTTTGAAGACGTTCTTACGGATGTTGTTGATGAATGGGGCGATGTCCGTCGCGACTGGGAAGCCTACTATAAAAAGACCTATCAATGGGCAGTGGACTTTTCGGAAGTGATTGTTCCGCCAAAACCAGAAGGTGTATGGCGACTAGTTTTTGTTGCCAAAGGTATCACCTGTGACAAGGTTTACAATTCGTGGATTTTCCCGAAATGGAAGTACATGAATGGTGGAATCGACGGGGCGGTTTCAACAAACATCCGCACAGCAAGTGATCATTATGCTGTTTGGGTTCGCGATGAAGTAGAACCAGATGCCGAATTCTTGGGAAAGAAGACCAACCAAGTTGATGCTGGTATGAAAATCGGCATGACACTCCTGGAACGGATGATCCTTGAAGGAAAATACTTTGATGAATCAGGTAAACATTTGGATGTTGTCGGAGGAACTTTCTGTAGCGGTTCGCGCCTTTCCGGCGGTAATGTCCCTTATGTGGATTTGTTCAACGATGGCAAGGTGAGAGTGGATTGGTGCGGCGTGTTTGATGCTTATGCGAAGTATGGTGTCCGTCGAGCAGTTTCCACTTAATTCTTTTACCTTTTTCTCTTTTCTTATTTTGAGCGATGCTTCGGCGTCGCTCTTTTTATAGTATACTTTGGCTTATCGGTTAATAAGCTAGTTTATTATTTTTATAAAATAATTAAATGATAGTTTACTGATTTTATAAAACTGCTTGTATATATGTATGTATACATAAAGATACAACACGTTGCTTGCGACAGCAAGAAGAAACACAGAAAGTTTGGTAACAGATAATCGGTGAAATAGAAGCATATATACAAAACGACGGTTCGCGCAATTCCGACGGTAATGTCCCTTATGTGAATTTGAACAACGATGGCAAGGTGAAAGTGAATTGGTGCAACGTGAATGATGCTAATGCGAAGTATGGTGTCCGTCGAGAAGTTTTACCAAAACCTGTCTATTTAGATGGGTTTTGTGTTATATATTTTATCCACCCATTTGTCATTTTTGAGGTCTCGATAACTAGATTTTCAATTCTAAAGTATGTTTTTTGATCAATGATTTTTAACTCGTGCTCTGTACGTATCAAATGTTTTAGAATTTCTAAAGATATTCTAGCTTGTTCTAGGGATGTTTGTTTTGTGATTTTGTTTGAAAAAGAAGCGCTTATTAAATTGCTCATAATTTCAAGAGTAATACGTTCTATGTGCGTATGGATGCCGAGCTTATCTCGTTTGGTTAATTTGTTTCCTGTTTGGTACAGTATTGTGTACAATTGTTTGACTATATGGATAATAGAGATGTCAGTATTTGCTCGGGGGGGGGTGACTCTAGCTTGTTCCATAATTTTTCTAGTTTAACAAATCTTTTTGATGCTTGGAATGAATTTAAAAGAGGGAAGAGAAAGAAAAAAGATGTGTCACAATTCGAATTATATCTTGAGGAAAATCTTTTTAAATTACATAATGAACTTCGCAGTAAGACATACAAACATAATTCGTATGAAGATTTTTATGTGTGTGACCCAAAGCGAAGACATATACATAAAGCATGTGTAAGAGACAGAGTAATGCACCAAGCTCTTTTTAGAGTGTTATATAAGGCATTTGATAAACATTTTATCTATGATTCATATTCGTCAAGAAATGATAAGGGTACACACAGAGGCATTTCTCGTCTTAATGATGCTATACGAAAAGTAAGTAAAAATTGGAACAAAACAGTATGGGTGCTCAAATGTGATGTGAGAAAATTTTTTGATAGTATTGACCATGACATATTGAGTGAATTGATTATTCAGAAAGTTGATGATGAAGATATTCTTTGGTTGATTGATATTATTTTTACAAGTTTTGAGAAAGAAAAAGGAAAAGGATTACCTCTTGGAAATGTAACCAGTCAGTTGTTTGCAAATATTTATCTAAATGAGCTTGATCAATTCGCAAAGCACACATTAAAAGCAAGATATTATTTTAGATATTGTGATGACTTTGTTATTGTACACAATGATAGGATTTTTCTTGAAAATGTAATAAAAAGGATTGAGCGATTTTTAAAAAATAATTTACAGTTGGAGCTTCATCCAAATAAGGTGAAGATACGTAAAGCTTCTCAAGGGGTAGATTTTCTTGGATATGTGATATTGCCACATGCGATTGTGCTTAGGACGAAGACCAAGAGAAGAATATTAAGGAAAATAAAAGAGGGGGCTGTTGCTTATAATAAAAAGAAAATTTCTCAAATTACTTTTTTATCTATGATTACTTCGTATGTTGGTGTGTTTTCACATGCAAGAGCAAATAAAGTGAGTAATTATTTAAGAAAAATTATTAAAATTTTGGAGCAAAAATAAAATTGTTTTCTATTTTTGCTATAATTACATTATGATGTATAAATTATTATTTTTTGCACTTCTTATTACTGGTGGTTATATATATGTAACCACAAATGATTTGGTTAGAATTAAGAATATAGAAAATGTAGTCTCTGTTTCTGATTTGGTCTCTACAACGACCGATACTAACATTAAAGATTCTGTAAAGTCTTTAACTAATAAAAATAAACCAGTGGATTTATTACCAGAATCAAAACTTGTAACCGGACTTTCTCATGTGAATCAAACATTTAATAATTGTTCTTCGGTTGCGCTTATGATTAACCTTTCTAGGTGGGGTATACAAGACACCCAAGAAAAGATAAAGGAAGCGACAAGACCTTGGAATAATGCAAAAGGGGACAATGATGATAAGTCAGTTAATTTATTTGAATTGGCTGAATATGCTAGTTCTACGTATGGATTACTTACTTATGTTAGACCAAATGGAAGTATAGAAATTCTTAAAAAGTTTGTAGCAAATGATATACCTGTACTTACAAGAACACTTATGTATCCGAAGGATGATATTGTTCATTATCGTGTTATACAAGGTTATGATGAAAATAATCAAATAGTTGTACAGAGTGACGGTGTTGAAGGAAAAGAAGTCACTTATACTTATGAAAAGTGGATGCATGCGTGGAAAGATTTTAATTATGAATATTTGATTGTTGTACCAAAAGAAAAGAAAGAAGTAGTAGAGAAAATTTTGGCCGATGAATTAAATGAAGAGGTGGCTTGGAAAAACGCTAAAGAAAGAGCTATTAAAGATATGTCATCTAATAATAATGAATTATGGGCGCATTATAATTTGATTACATCAATGTATTATCTTAAGGATTATGAAAATGTTGTAAAAGAATTTGAAAAAATAGAAGATAAATTAAGTAGAAGAAAGTTATGGTATCAGCATGAGCCAATATATGCATACTTTAATTTAGGCAATTATGACAAAGTGATAAAAATGGTTGATTATATAGAAAATGATAATAACAAATCAATTTCAGAACTTTATGTTTTAAAGGGTAAGATTTTGGAAAAAAGAGGCAACAAGGAAGATGCACGAAAAGAATATGAAAAGGCTGTTTATTATAATAAGTATTTAAAAGAAGCCAAAGACGCATTAAATAATCTTAAATAAAAGAAGATACAAGATAAAAGATATAAGATACAGGATACAGGAAGCAAGATACAAGAATAAAGTTATGTACTAAGTGAGTGGCTTTTATGTGAAACTTGAAACTTGAAACCAAAAACTATAAACTGGGTTATATGGATAATTTTAAAGCTACTGAAGACAAAGATAAAAAGAAATGTTATGTACTTGATATGTTCCCTTATCCATCAGGGGAAGGGCTTCATATGGGGCACGTGAAGGTGTATACCGCTTCAGATATTTATTCTCGTTACAAAAGAATGAATGGTTTTAATGTTTTACACCCAACAGGCTTTGACGCCTTTGGTCTTCCTGCAGAGCAATTTGCTTTAAAGAATAAAGTGCATCCACGTACATCAACAGATAAAAATATTGCAACGTACTTGAGCCAAATGAAGAACTTAGATTTTTCTTATGATTATGAAAGAACCATAGATACAACTGACCCTAAGTTTTATAAATGGACACAGTGGATATTCAAACAAATGTATA
>JACCDG010930822.1_pt1 | contig 56896 bp, 63 predicted proteins | sample 7442471 | NCBI WGS metagenome assembly JACCDG01 (sample SAMN15323444, study PRJNA562643) | freshwater metagenome | isolation source: river surface water | place: USA:Blue River Watershed | collected 2017-08-17 | reverse complement strand
CAATTAATGGAACTTGATATTTATACATTAAATCAGCCGCTAAAAATAGCGCAATTTCGGCTCTAGTTTCGTAAAACTCACCAGGAGAAAAATTATCAACCCACAAAGCCTGCTCTGTTCCAACGATTCCAAACTTTTGCGTCAAATCGTAATTTTTTACTAAAAAGTTTACTACATTACCGGTATTTAGAAAATATTTAGATTCTACATCAAATTTAATTTCAAAATTAGCCGACTTTAGAAATATATTATTTGGATAATTTGGAGTTCCGGTTGTTAGATAGTATCCGGTATTAGGAAAATACATATCAGTAAACATATCATAGTTTCTAGCTATTCTACCAATAAAAGCAACAACATCAGAATACCCAGATGGGTCTTGGATCGCCAATTGTGCAATTGTAAATGCTTCTATTTGTAGCCCTCCTAAATTATTATCTCCCAACAAAATGTTTGATTTGAGTTTTAAAGTTTGAGTCGTTTCAGATTCTGTTGTTGATATTGAAAACTCTTCTAATACGGCATATAATGAACTTGCTGATACTGAAGTCAAAGAATACCCATGAAGTTGCTGCCATTGCCAGTTAGCTAATTTGAGCGCGAAGTAATTAAGGGAGTTATGTGTTAAAAAATTTGATTGCCCAGTATCAAATGTATTAATAATGATTGGAGCCTCAATTAAGTATTCAAAAATTGGCGTTTTAACATCTTGTGCTATTGTTCCTGGCTTACCTTGAATTAAAGTTTTTTTCCCAGCTTCATTTATATGTGATATCTCGAATTTTTTAGCGATTAATCTCGCTGTACCAGATGGTCCAGAATATGTTATACCCAAAGAGCTAAAAAACTCTTGAAAATTTATTTCAACCAAATAATAATTTGAGTAAAACGCAATTGGCAGAAAAGGCATGTTAATAATTTCGATTATAGTTAACAAGATTCCTAAAGTTGTATAAAAATGTCATGGCTGACAAAAATTATGTTGTTAATAAAATAATAGACAGAATGGGAACATATTCTGCATTTAAAGAAAATCTTGAGAAAAATACTAAAGACCTAAAGTCTGTACTGGATAGTATTAATAATGTTGATATTATGGCTACTCCAGGTGATACATTTGATGATTCAGTTATTGGATGGATAAGTTTTTGTAAGTTAGTGGAAGAGGTTTTGAACAACAATGAAACAATAACGGTTGACAATATTAAATCAAAATTCACGAAAAAACCAACTAAAGCCAAAGATATGTCTGTTCTAAAATTAGTAGACGTGGTTGATCCCGCCTTACTAGAGCCAAAAATTTTAGATATTGATTATTTATTGTCTATCTCAGAAGAAACAGATATTTTAGATAGCATGGACCCATCTAAGCTTACCCTTGAGGGGCTAAAATCTCGCGGATTAGTAGATCAAGATATTACATATTTATCAGCGGAAGATGTTCACGATAATATAGACTTTGCTAAAAATAACATAGTTATGCTTAAAACCAAATTTGATACAATTATAAGCCCATTTACAGGTTCAACAAATGTATTTAAAGTTGACGAAACAACATATATGGACTTAGATACTGGTGAAGAGTTTAAAGTTTTTGTAGAAGAAAATTAATCTTCATTTTCTTCGTTATCGCTTATAATTGTATAAATCGGATTCAAGTAATCTTTTATTGATGAGACTTCTTCATATAAGATTACTTGATTTTCTTTTATATCAACTATTTGACCATTTATATCTTTTAAGCGATCAGAGAAGGTTTTAAATAAATCTGTGATTATTTCTCCCAAATCTGACATATCTCCGTTTCCTTGCGAAAACTTGCCCTTGAGTTCTTCTAGTCTTTTTAATGTCATTATTCAACCTTAATTGTGGTGTCGTTGTTGTTTCCTACATTATCAATGTCCATAGGCGCATTTGATAAGTAGTTAATGTTTGTGTGTTGATTGGATTGCGGGCTAACTTTAGTGCCTTTTTCGCCGCCAAAGTTACTCATTGATTCAGAAAATTGTCCTTCAATGTTTTTTAGTTTATTCTTCATCATTAAGAGTTGCATGTTAATATTAAATAACGGATTTTTTTTCTTTTTTGTTAAATTAAAGTTATTATAGGCTATAATAGTTAATTTATCAAACTCATCTGCTTGTTTATACATACCAATATTATCTAATACATCAGATTCATTAAACATTATCTACCAAACCTTATCTTTGGGTATCTTGGTTTATTGTCTATAACTTCAGCCATAACAACAATATCTATAATTTCATTGAGTTTATCTAGAGCTTCATAATTGTTATGGTCAATTTTTCCTCTACATTCGTAGATTTTATCGAGGACAAAATCTCTCTCTAGTTTAATCAAATCCATAAAGTATGTTTCTAAATCAAATGAATTTACCCCTAAACGAAGTTGTTAAAAATGACGAAAACTGGTATTGTAATGTTTTTGAGTTTGATAAATTAAACGTAGGAAACGTGTGTATTTTGTGGGACGAGCTTAACGAAGAAAAAATTGAATCAAAAAACGTATTTATTAGAGTGTATCGTAAAACTAAAAAAATAGTAGCTTCTGGTGTTGGAGAGGTTGGTGATTTTTGTGTACTAGATTTTAGATATCATAAATGGAAGTGTTTTGTTTGCAAGAAAATTAGCGATGTATCAATCGTTAGTTGTTTTTGTGATGAACCAAAGTGGTGGTCGCCAATTGACCCAACAATTGTTGGTGTTATCTTTCTGAAAAACATGCAACACAATTATCATTTCAACAATACGCTGAGTAATTTAATATATGAATAGATATATATCAAAAATAAGACTTGAAAATTTTCAAAGTTATAAAGATGAAACGATAGAGCTTAAGCCTGGTTTAAATTTAATTCTCGGCTCTTCAGATTCTGGTAAATCAGCAATTTTAAGAGCTATTTCTTTTGTTTTATATAATTCACCAAAAAGCAAAACACTGATTCATCAAGGGGCAACTGAAGTCAGGGTGTCAATAGAATACTCAGACAAAACAATCGTTACAAGAATTCGTGGAGACAGAAATACCGTTATGGTAGCAATGCCAAATGGCGAACTAAAAGTCTGGGATAAAATTGAAAATGATTTACCAGACGAAGTTAAAAACATCATGGGCAACCCTCCATATGATGACTTTAATGGTCCAATCGCATATGCCGATCAGTTTTCAAAAATGTTTTTAGTTGACTTGTCGCCTACTGATTTACCAAGAAGCCTTTCTAGCTTAACTGGAATTGAAATTCTTGAGCAATCAGCAAAAGAGCTTATGCAATCCTATAAAGCTATAGAAAAGCAAACCAAACTTGAAGAAAAAGATTTGTTGAAATTATTAAATGAACAGCAGTTATATAATGCGATTAATAATGCTGACAATGAATTGAAAAACGCAAATAACAACCTTGAGTGTTTAACAAAAAGTTATGAAGAGCTAGAAGAATTATTAAATTATTCGGTAGAAAACAATAGTGTATCAATTGAATTGGTTAACGAATATGAGGCTATCATTGATTCACTTAACCAAAGCATTAGAGAATTATATATACTCAACGGGTTTAATATAATAATTGATGGTTTAAGGATATTTGAGTTAGTAGCCAAAGACTTAATTGGGGTTGACATCAATGATATTAATTTGTTATTAAATTATATTATTGAGATTGAAAAACAGATTTATGAATTAAAAGAAAAAAATACAGTAATTAATTCACTGAATGATATTAATAGCGATTATAAAGATATTAGAGACACGGGAAATGTTTTTTCTGATGAATACAAAAGTGATACCTTAAAGTTAAAAGAAATGGAGTTAGATTTGAGTGATTTTAAAAAGATGTTAATAGAAAACAATATTCAATGTGATAAATGTGGGAGCATATTGGCGTGAAAAAGAAATTCTTGATAGTAGGAGATAATCATTTAGATTCTAGAACTCCTGAGAGCAGAATTGATAATTATATGGAAACCGGGCTAATGGAGCTAAGGGAAACTCTTGATATAGCATCAGCGGCGAAAGTTGATTATTATATTTTGCTTGGTGATGTTTTTAATCGAATGGAGGTTGGCGGTGAATGTAGAAACAGAGCCCTAGAGATTTTATGCTCAAACAACGGAGAGCCTTGGGGTTTTGAAAAATATGTAGTAGTTGGCAATCATGATATAGCACATAATTCTCATAACCTTGAGAAATCTGCATTACAAACACTCATTTCCGCAGGAGCGCTAAAATGCGTTGATAAAATACCAGATTTGCCAGTAACATTCTTACATTTTAAGCCAGATTTAGATTATCAGGTTCAATATGGAGAGCTTTGTAATTATTTAGACGACATAATCTTTTTACACGCCTCTATAGTAGATAAGCCAGCGATATTTGATCATATATTGTTCTCAGAGTTAAAGTTCAGACGTGCCACAAAATTAATTATATCTGGACACATTCACACCCCTATGATGGCTTATAATGCAGAAACTGACACAAGATTTATTAATCCTGGGTCATTGGGACGACCAGACATAAGCGAAAAGCACAAACCACAGGTTTTGTTGTTGCAATATGATTTTGAAAACCACAGTTATTTACATAAGTTCTTACAATTAAAAAATAGTTTACCTCATGATGTAATATTTGACATTGACAGAAGTTCAAAAATAAAACAAGAAAATAAAAGCACAAAGTTGTTTATAGAAACAATTACCAATATGTCCGTGTCTGCAAATACAACAGGAAACATTGAGAATGATTTTAGAGAATTTGCAAAAAACAAAAACGTTGAAAAAGATGTTATTAAAGAGGCAATCGAAACTATACAGACCATTAAACTTGGAGGGAACAATTGAATTACTCAGATAAATTAAAAGAAAAAGAAACATATATTCAAACACTAAAGGCTAATCTAATGGCTAAAAAACAATCTATTGAAAGTGCTTTAGAAAAACGTAAAATATTAGAAGAAGAGTGTAAACAAAAGTTCGGTATTCCTTTATCAGAGGTTGCGGAAAAAATAAACTATCTAACCGAAGAGATTAAAAATGGATATGAGAAATTAGAAAATGACTGTAGTAGACTTGAAACAAAACTTAAAGAATTTGAAAAATAAATTGAGCGCAATTTCTATTAAAATCGCTGAACAAAAGGGGATAAAAACTAGAATTGATCTTCAGTGCAAAGAGTTAAGCGAAAAAATAGATAAAGACCAAACGATAGCAAAAAATAAAAAAAGCGCGCAATTACTAACATTGGCTTTTATATCTGAAAGAAGAGAGTCGGCTATTAAGATTATCGAAAACACGGGCACCTATGCACTCAGAGCTATAAACGGCGAAGACTACAAATTGCATTTCTTAAGAAATGATGAAAAAAAGAATTCAGCTGCTTTTAAGATGGAAGTCGGAATTGAATCTAATTTTGGATCAAAAAAGATAATAACTGGTCTTATGGGCGAGCGTGGTGGTGGTATAGTAGAATCTGGGGCAATTGGATTACGAATGGGCGCAATTGAATGCACAGGATACAATGGTCCTTTAGTTTTGGATGAAGCTTGGAAATCTGTGTCCTCTGATGAAAAAATACACAATGTAGCAAAGTTATTAAAAATGTACGTGGACACTTCAAAAAGACAAGTAATATTCGCAACTCACAAAGCCGATGTGTTTGCTTCATTTGCGGATCATATAATTAACGTAAATAAAACCAACGGATTATCTAATATCTCTTATGGCAAACAGTGAACTTGACGGAAAAATACTCAATATAGTTAACACCTGGTATCATGGTTTAAATGAAATTAATGATCCTGATAAAGACTTTGTTAAATATGATGTTTCAAAAAACAAGTTTAAAAAGAAGTATGCCGCAAGAACTGGTGAATTTCTAAAAATAACACAAAAATTAGAAACATTAATGTTTTCAAAAATACGGCAAGGGCTATCTGAAAACTATGAATTTTCTGAGGAATTGCTTGATGAATATTTAAATTGGTGTTTTGATAACTATGATTTTTTCACAAAAACATATCAATCATTTACCTTAAACAATATTGCGGTATTTTCTGGTCAATGGAAAAAAGATATGTTTAAGTTTGAATTTAAAACAAAAACATCATTTGATGATCTAAAAAAAATAAATGTATCTGATAATGCAATTTATAATTTTGAAAAATTTGGACTTCCGTTCGCGGCTACAAAATTAGCAAAAGAGAAAAATGCCGAAAAAGACAACTTAGGTCGTGTGATTGAGGCTAAATTACAGGAACTAACTAATACAAAAGATGGACTAAATAGTCTCAAGAATATCATGAGAAAAACTGTAGAGAATGGACCATATGAAAAAGATTTTATGTTTTATGATTATAAAACATCATTGCGGAAATTCTTTTTATATTTCACAAATGAGCCGTGGTGTGAAATATGATACATGATAGTTATATTACAGAGTTAGAAAACCAAATTAAATCCAATAGATCACTAATCTATTTAATGACCCACGAAGAACATCGTGTAGTAGACACTATTCAAAACATATCATGTAATCGCACGAAACCCTGGAATTTCGTTTTTTGGGATATATCCGAAGGTGTTATAACAAATTCTAATTCTTATAACATATCTAAAAACGTGGATCAATTAGAGATTTTATCTTGGTTTTCTGAATTAATTGTAGAAAAGAACGACTTTTGTATTTTAGTTCTACACGATTTTTATAAATTTTTAGCCCCAGATGGAAATCCAGGACAAGTTGAGATTACAACCGTTAGGGCTCTCAAAAATCTAATTGAAAAATGTAACGTTGAGAGAAAATGCGTTATTTTGACTGGTGCTAAGTTTTTTATTCCGACGGAATTAGATAAATTAGTCTATTTAATAGACTGGCCGTTGCCAGATAAGGATTTAATTAGTGAAAAAATACTTTTGCTGATGAATTATGCAAAAAAGAATGAAAACTTATCTGATAAATTCAAAACTAATTATTCAAAAAATGAAATTGATGAAATTATTAGAGCATTTCAGGGTTTATCGCTAAGAGAAATTGAAATGATTTGCACATATTTCTTTTTAACAGAAAAAGAGCTTTGCCCCGTTAAAATATCTTCTAAAAAACAAACAATTATTAAGAAAAGTGGAATCTTAGAGTGGATTGATATAGATTGGAACCTGGATCAAGTTGGTGGACTAGCTAATCTTAAACAGTGGTTACATAAAAGGAAACTAGCTTTTTCTGATAGTGCAAAAAAATATGGATTACCAGACCCAAAAGGAGTGTTGTTAGTTGGAATACAGGGTGCAGGCAAATCAATTGCGTCTAAATCAATCGCTTCATTTTGGTCTTTACCCCTTTTGAGACTGGATATGGGAAGGGTTTTTTCTGGAATAGTTGGTAGCAGTGAAGAGAATTTAAGAACTGTTATAAAAACCGCAGAGTCAGTTGCGCCGTGTATATTGTGGTGTGATGAAATCGACAAAGCATTTTCTAATATGAGCTTTTCTACAGACTCTGGTACTTCATCAAGGATTTTTGGTACATTTTTAACTTGGATGCAAGAAAAAAAATCTCAAGTTTTTATTGTTGCAACAGCTAATGATGTAAAAAAACTTCCACCTGAATTAATTAGGAAAGGAAGATTTGATGACATATTTTTCGTTGATCTTCCTAATGAAGAAGAAAGAGAAGAGATTTGGCAAATTCATTTAGGCAATAAAAATATAAAGTTTAACAAATCAGAAATTGAAAAGTTAGTTTTGCATTCAAATGGTTTTACTGGCGCTGAAATATTAGCCGCAATTGAGTCTGCTATGTATGAGGCGTTTTCTGACAATGAAAGAAAAGTTTTGAGCGTAGATATAATAAAAGAGCTGAATGAGTCAGTGCCAATTTATATAACAATGAAAGAAGAAATAGAAGCATTAAGGAACTGGTCAAGAAATAGAGCCAGAAAAGCTTCTCATTCTAGCGTAAAGGTTATAGTGGAATCTAATAACGATGAAGAAACTCAACCAGAGGAAGAATTACTATGATATCAACTGAACAAATTGATTCAGCTGAACTTATAAGTTTAGGGTTTAAAGATAAATTACAAAGAGCGTACGACGAATGTGGAATACCAAGAAAATATCAATTTCTATCTCTTGACTCCGCTTGGTCAACTGAGTTTTCGTCCAATCAAAAACTAACTGGGTTGGCTAAAAAACGATCAGAAGCGGTTGAGAAATTTGTATCTGCTTACATTAATGGAATAGATGCTATTTTAAATGGCGGCGGACTCAAAGTAACATTTAAAGATAGTATTAAAGTTATATCTGATTTGTTTTTGGACGGCAAAAAAGCTTCAGGGAAAACGCTATTGGCTTCACTTATAGCACAAGAAGCAGTAATGAAAGGATATAAAGTAAAATTTGTAGACTGGGTAGATTATTTAGATAGATTTCAGTCTTTTGAATCAAGGACAACAAATGAAGAATATTTTCTAAACTGCGTTGAAGTTGATCTGCTTATTATAGATTCAGTTTTTGATTATGGAATAAACAATAATAAATTCTTTGTTGTTCAACTAGATAGGCTTATATCAAATAGGCAAAATAGCGGCAAAATAACAATTTGTACGGTTGATTCAAGCGCTGGGATTCCTGCTTTTGGTTTTATATGGAATAGATTTTCAAGAGAAACATACAAATTAACATTACCGGAACCGGGCATTAAAAAATGAAAATAAATCAAAAGAATTTAGAGTTAAAGTTTTTAAAATGTGTAACATCGTATGATGATGTTATTTATTTGGCTGGCGAAAAGTCAGTTCAAGAATATCATTTTTTAACAAAAGAACCTGGTACAGATGTTTCTTTGACAGGAAAACTATATTCATTATGCCAAGAGTATGCTCAAATTTCGGGTGGGTATAAAGTCACAGAGGGTGTTCTTGAAAGCTTACTTATTAAAAAAGGACTTAAACAACCCACACAAGAAAAGTTTTTAAAACTTTGGTATGAGGTTTCTGAAACTGAAGCTAGTATTGACGACTTTCCAATGTTGGCTTTACTTCTAAAAGAAAGACATAGCGCGAGACTTATGTCTGAAATGGTCGATAAAATAGCTAATCAAGTTGGAAACGACCAAGTTAAAGACGCTGTTTCGACAATGATTGATTATGTTAATGTAATCAATGAAGAGCTTGATGATTTTAAAAAAGAAAAAGTTGCCTTTGATATGTCAAACGCATCAGATTTTTTCTTTGAAGAGTATGATAAAAGACTTGAAAATCCAGACCTATTTAAAGGAATAAATTGTGGATTAAGTCATATTGATAGCAAAACATTTGGATGGATGCCTGGACAGCTAATCGTCTTATTGGCTCCTTCTGGTGGTGGAAAATCTGTTCAGTTACTTAACTGGGCGAATTATGCTCATTCAGTGTGTAAAAAAAATGTCATCTATTTTTCTTTTGAAATGTCTGCTTGGCTTTGCCAACTTAGACACGCGGCTTTGATTTCTAAGGTAAATTATGGAAAGATTAAAAGTCAAACTATAAACGCTGAAGAAAAGGCGCGATTGCAATTCGCTTTTGAACAGCTTAAGTCAGGACCATATTTTGAATATTTGGTGTCGATAGAAGACCCTACGCCTGAGTATGTTGAACAAAAAATAAGAGAGATAACTAACGAAAAAGGTAAACCTGATTTAGTTGTAGTTGATTATATTGGCAACATGACAACTAGATCAACTAGCAAAAACGCAAAACATTGGGAGAAAAACGGAGATGCCAGTGAAGGCTTATTTAAACTAGCGAAAAACTACAATTTGCCAATTATCACAGCTCAACAAATTAATAGAGAATCTATTAAAGAAAATAGAAAAAATAAAGAAAATGGCAAAGCCGCTGCTTATTATCAGGACGCAGCTTCCGGTGATCAAAGGTTAATTCATTTAGCTCATTTTGTAATAGGTCTTGAACCAAACAAAGAAGATAATATTGCGTGGTATCATTCTGTTAAAATGAGAGACGCCGAATTTACCCCATTCGCTTCTAGATGGGTTCCTGAATATAATTTAGTTGAAGAGCTTACTGATTCTCAACAATCTGCATTATCTATGCTAAAGCTAGCTGATGTTAACTCAAGTGCTTCAGACTTTGTGCCAAAACAGAGAACGCCAGAAACTGTTGATTTAGATTTATCTGATTGGGCTAATGATTTCTGATTTTAATCAACTTAATTTAATGTTTCAAGCAGATAAATGGCTTGAAGAAAACTTCGGTTGTGAATTTATAAGAGGAAGCAACGGATGGATGAACTCTTCGTGTCCATTTGACGATCACGAAGACTCAAATCCATCATTTGGAATCAACTTAGAGATAGGGAAATTTAATTGTTTTGGGTGCTCAAGAGAAGGAGATTTTATAGAGCTTATTACGAAATTATTAAATATTAAATTTGTTCAAGCAATAAATATAATAGCCGAAGACAGCGGGATTCAAATTGGAAGTTATGATTCGTTTAAATTTAGAAATGATAAATTAAAGAAAGCTCTAATTGAAGAAGACAATGAAATTTCTGAGAACAAGAAACTTATAGCAAAGGCTACTATTAAGATAAAAAATCTAATGAAACATGATTTTGAAAAAGCGGACTCAATGTATAAAATATTAGATGAGCATATTGAAGCTCAAGATTTTAAAAAAATAAAGGAAATGATAAATGGATCAATTTGGTGATGCGTTGGGTGTTGAATTATTGGACCCAGAGAAATTAAAATTAATACAAGACAGGATTAAACATGTAACTGAAAATCCTCCAACTATGATTTGCGTTAATGTCGTATTAAGTGGAACTGCCGCTCTAAAGCATATAATATGCAAGGAGATAATTATGGGGTCAACTGGCATTTCTGAATCTGATGCGGATTGGTATATTTTGAGAAGCGGTGCCGAAAGAGAATTAGAGAGGTTAGCTGTAGTTGGGGCAAATATTGACATTCAATAACTCAATAATTCAATATAGCATAAAAAATAACTTACATGTTGAATACTTCATATGGGTATATCTGCGGACGCTAAACGATTCCGGTTTCTTTTTAAAGAAAGAACTAAACGAAAAAATATTTAAAAAATCAACTATTATAAATAAATTAAAAAATAATGTTTTTTTCAAAGTTACTAATGACAAAATAATTCTAACTAGTATAAACAAATTGCCAATTTATGCTAATAAACATAGGTATAAAGTTGATATAAAAGAGGCTACTTCATTTGCAAGCAAAATAGCTAATCACTCATTCAATCTTATAAAAGGTTGGAATAGCACAACAATTAAATATTTTTTGATAAGCATATATTCATCAAGGTTTGAAGACAAAAAACCTTACGCGCTTTGTTTAATAAATCAAGATTTAGGAATTAGTGAATCTACTATAAAAAGAGCGCTAGCTGTGTTCGGTGTAATTAAGTATTATAGATTTCAATTTAAAGAAAGTCAGAGATCATACTATGACAACTACAAGCTCGTTAATTTAAGCCCAAATTATTACAAAATGCCAATTGGAGAAAGAATTGTTAATAATAAACACATCATCTAATTTAATCGTTTTACTGCATACACAGGTTTGGTAACTAATTAGACTTAATTTATTAGAATGAACTGTAATAACACAGAAAAATTTATCTCAAAATCAAAAAAAATACATTCTAATAAATATGATTATTCACAAACGGAATATATAAGTAATAAAACAAAGGTAAAAATAATTTGCCCGTCGCACGGAGCTTTTCTTCAGTCTCCAAATAGGCACTTGGAGGGTCGAGAGGGCTGTTCACAATGTAATTCTATTAAAAAAAGAACTATGTTCAAAAAGAATATAGAAGATTTTATATATGAAGCAAATTTAAAACATGATAAAAAATATGATTATTCCAAAGTTAATTACGTTAATTCAAAAACAAAAATACAGATAATGTGCCCAAACCACGGAGCCTTTATGCAACTTCCTAGTCATCATTTGAGGGGGCACGGTTGCCCGGCTTGCGCCAACTGTCTGCCTCTAACTAAAGCTATTTACGTAAAAAGAGCAAATTCTATTCATGGATTTAAATATAAATATAATTTTGAAAAATTTTATGGGCTAAACCACAAAATAGAGATAACATGCGATTTACATGGACTCTTTTTGCAAAGCGCATTGAATCATTTGCTGGGGTCAGGTTGCCCTAAATGCCAGTGGAATAAAAAATTGAATACTAAAGAGTTTTTAGAAGAGTGTTTTAAAATTCATGGTAATAAATATGATTATTCCAAAGTTGAATATGTAAATAATAAAACAAAAATACAGATCATATGTCCATGCCACGGGTCATTTTTTCAACTTCCGTGGTCACATAGAGGTGGGTCCGGTTGTCAAAAATGCAAAAGTTCTCATGGAGAAAGATTAATTAGGCAATTTTTAGAAAAAAATAATATAAACTTTCTAGAACAAGTTAAATTTGATACTTGTAAAAACATTCGAGAGTTGCCATTTGATTTTTATCTGTGCAACAGAGATATTTTAATTGAATATCAGGGCGAACAGCATTTTCCACCAAAATCTAAAAACAGAATGTTTGGGGCATCAAATGCGAACAAACAATATGAACTAATTGCATTTAGAGATAAAATAAAGCTCAATTGGTGCCTAAAAAACAATAAAAAACTTATTGTGATCTCATATAAAGACATTAGTAGAGTTGATGACATATTGCGTATACATATTACATAATGTGCAATAATAAAAATTTTGTCCACCTTCATTGCCATAGCTTTTTTAGTATACAGGACAGTCTGCCAAGCCCAGAAAAGTTAATTAATGGCGCTAAAGATATGGGTTTTACTAGTATAGCTATAACAGATCATGGTAAAATGGCTGGTCACATGGAGTTTGCTGAAGCCGCTCACAAAAACGGAATCAAGCCAATTTTGGGGTGTGAATTTTATGTTGCAAAAGATAGATTCGACAAAAACTATAAAACCAGCGATGGAAGCGAAACAAAGGCGAGAGAAAAATTAGCACATCTTACAGTTTTGGCTCAAAATAAAATAGGCTACAAAAACATGTTAAGACTTGGGTATGAAGCATCAAAGCCAGAGTGTTACTACTATTCTCCAAGAATTGATTTTAAATGCCTTTCTGAGCACAGTGAGGGATTAATCGTTTTATCTGGCTGCTTAGCCTCAGAACTCAACCAGGCGCTATTAAAGGGTACTTATGAAGATGGACTTGGTGTAGCTAAGAGATATCTGGATTTATTTGGAGAAAACTACTTTATTGAACTCCAATATCATGGCATTGAAGATCAAAGAAAAAATTTACCAATGTTAGTAAAAATAGCTGACGAACTTGGTATTAAAACAGTTGCCACCAACGACGTTCATTATGTAAGTCAACCTGACTGGAAGCTACATGATGTTTTGTTGCAAATGAAAGATTTGCGTGATGACAAGGGCGGCAAGGCGTCGGGCAAAAGAGAGGCGTATGGTTCACATCAATTTTATTTAAAATCACACGATGAAATGTTTAATATTTTCGGGAGCAAAGTTCCTGAAAGTATTTCAAACACAAAGTTGATAGAAGAGATGGTTGAAGATTTTTATGAATTAGATTTGCCACACTTGCTCCCAGAAGGAAAAGTGAACACAGAAGATAAGCAATTTGTAAAGTTTTGGGAAAATAAACTTCCTCACTATAATTCAAATGAGGCTTACTTGGCATACCAGGCGTTTGTTGGACTGAAGAATTTAGGATTAGATAAAGACCAAGAATATGTTAGAAGACTTAAATATGAAATAGAAACATGTTGGTATATGGGTGTAACTGATTATTTCTTAATACAAAAAGAAATGGTTGATTACATGAAAGAAAAAGGAATTATGTTTGGAGTTAGAGGCTCTGGCGTTGGCTCTTTATTGAATTATTGTCTTGGAATTTCTTATGCTGACCCAATCAAATGGGGGCTTTTGTTTGAAAGATTTTTGAATCCTGGTCGTGGGAATCAATATAAAGTTGACCTTGAAGGTTATGATGGCGGAGAAGAGCTAGATGAAATCGAATGTTTGAATTGGATTAAAATAATAAGTAAAAATTTTGTTGATTTACCAGAAAACCAACATTTATCATACAGAGTTTCTCATGAAATATGGATTCTTGAGAATCAAACTATGATTTCAAAGATTAAATCAGCAGTTGATTCTGGATTTAAGCTAAAAAATAACTCATCAAACTTTTGGGTGTTTTATATTTGTGGCTTAATTAACACTCCGCCTTCTGGTGAATTAATTATCGAAAAAGTCTCTGGTCTTCCTGACATAGACACTGATATAGACGACTCAAGAAGAGGAGAGGTTATAGAATGGGTTAAAACTAGATTTGGAGATGAAAATGTTAAGTCAGTTGGAACATGGGGAACATATAAAGCAAAGGCGGCGATTCTCGGCACACTTAAAACCTCTGATAAGTTTAAAAAACAACATGGCGACAATTTATCTCAAATGGCTTTAAGAATATCAGGAACTATTCCAAAAAAAGCCACAACTATTCAAGCCGCTATAAATGAAAGTCCTGATTTTGCATATTGGGCTAAAAAATTCCCAGAAGAAGCAAGAAACGCGGAAGACCTAAATGGAGTAATATCAAACTTAGGAGTTCATGCGGCGGCATTAGTTGTTTCAAAGTGCCCAATTCATGAGGTTGTTCCAATTGAAAACTCCAAAGGAACACTTTGTACTGCGCTTGATATGGATAATGTTGAAAGAACAGGAACAGTTAAATATGACTATTTAGGATTGACAACTTATAACCAAATAACATTAGCTAAAAAACTAATAAAAGAACGGCATGGAGTTGAAATTGACTTATTAAAAATACCTTTTGATGATGCAAGAATTTTCAAAGAGGTTTTTGAAAAAGGAAACACTGTTACAATCTTTCAGTTTAGTAGCCCAGGAATGCAAAAGTCTCTAAAAGAGGTTAAAGCGTCTAGTATAGATGATTTAATTGCAGTTAATGCTCTATTTAGACCAGGACCAATGGATTACATTTCAGATTACGCAAGAGGAAAGTTTAACCCTGGAACTATTAAATATTCACACCCTCTTATTGAAAAACATTTGTTGCCTACATATGGAATTATGATTTATCAAGAGCAAGCTATGTTTTTAGCAAGAGAAATGGCAAACCTTACGTGGCTTGAGGTTGATAAACTACGAAAGGGCATCGCCAAAAAAGTAGGAAAACAGTTCGATGAAGCCTGTGAAAATTTCTCTAAAAAAGCACTTGAAAGAGGAATGCCTAAAAACGCAGTAAATGAAGTTTTGCATATTATGTCTAAATTTGGAGGCTATGCGTTTAATAAGAGCCATAGTTGCATGTATGCAATTGTGGGGTATTGGACAGCGTATCTTAAAACATATTACCCATCTGAATGGATGGCGGCGTGTATTGAAACAGAAAAAGATGATAATGACCAATTATTGGTTTATATAAACGAATGTGATAGGCTTAAGATAAAAGTTCTTCCAGCGAGCGTTAATGAATCAAATATGTACACGAGCGTTTCAGATGATGGATCAATTTATTTACCAATAATGTCCGTGAAAGGAGTTGGGACAACTGGATTATCTATTGCCGAAAATAAGCCATATAGTGATTTAAATGATTTTGTCAATAGATCAAACTGTAATAAAGGATTATTTATAGCACTTGCTGCCGGGGGTGCATTAGATTGTTTAGTGAACGACCCAGAAGTTGATGAAGAGTTTTTTATAGATTTCTGGCTAGAATACTCAAAACAAAAGGCAAAGAATAAAAAATCACTTGCCAAAAACGTAAAAATAAATAACAACCTAAGTTTATTAGAAACTAGGAACTTAACCAAAGAAAACAACAATCATGAAAGCTCTAAACTACTTTCATGGCTTGAAGACTTTTAGTATGAAAGAATTAATTGAATCTATAGTAGACTGGAATAAATTTGACGCATCATCACAACTTTCACAAAGAATGGGTGGTGTAACAAAGGAAAATATTGAGTCTGAGGTGGATTTATGGGAGCAACAACTATCATTACTTCCTACATTGAATTATAATCAAATAAAAAAAGAAATTGATGGCTGGGATATTGGTATTCCAGTTGGAAATTCTTTAAATTTTAATAATTTATCTTCAACATATGCAAGTTTAGTTGGGTATAAGCACAGAATTAGCCAACTAATTTCAGACGCTAAAGCATGGGATTCAACATGTGAGTCCGCTATAGATTACATTATGGATTTGTCACAAGGGGCGTTCACAGGAACAGCAGTAGAAAAGAAATCAAATGCTTCTCACATTGTTCAGCCGTTTGTACATTTAAAAAATCAAACTGGGAGACTATTAAATTATTTAGATAAAATACATTCTAGCATTATGTTTTGCGCTCAGCAATTAGACCTTCTATTAAAAGAAAGACAATCGCAAGCAAAGCTAAATTATAAATTTAGTCATTCCGGGGAGGAACAGTTAGCTATTAACTCATCAATTGGTGAGATTATAGAAGACAAAGACGATATATTTTCTGAAGTTAAATCATTTGGTTCTGCAAAAATTAGAAGCAGATAACTCTGAAAATAAACGATTATAAATAAGACTTCGTAAAGTCCAAAGGAAAAACAAAACAATGAAACGAGTAACATACAAAACAATTATCGAACGACAAACAAATTCTGAATTTCAGGATTTTCCAAAACTAAGAGACATTTTAGTTGACTTATCAGTTAAAGATTCACCAAAGGTTAATCGAAAGCTTAGACTTATTGGATTTCCAATTATGTTCATGGAATACAATGATAAGAAAAGAACGGGCGAAAAAAGTGATAATAAAAATGATTATAAAACTGTTAGAGTTCCGTTCTGTGACGCAGATGTAAACAGAAAGATCACTCGAATTGGACACGAAAATCCACAAGAGTGCTATTGGAAAGCACAAGGGTACATTGGGTCAAGAAAGTTCGCAATTCGATGCTTAGAAGAGCAAGAAGACGGAACATGGGTTCCAAAAATTCTTTGCAAAGGTCCAGCGGTTTTTAATGAATTTGCAACATGGGAACAAGGAAGAGTTGAAGAAGACGAAGATGGTTTATCATCTTTTCTCGGTGGAATTAATGCACCTACTGTTAGGGTTCAAGCAACAAAAGACACTAGTAAGCTCGGTGGAGTAGATTACAAGGTTTTTGTTGGGTCAAAAGATATGCCAATTACAGAGGAAATCATTGAACAACTTAGAGCTATTCAAGAGCCTAGCGCTGATGAGTTAAATGCTTTAAGGGCTGAATATGAAGCAGAGAGAGCAGAAGACCATTCGCTTCCTGAGTGGCATGATTTTTATGAATTCGGGTTTAATCTTAAAAGAATTTTTAAGTATACTCCGCCAATGGACAGCAGTATGGATTCCGAAGCAATAAACACATCTAGAGAAGTTTTTAATTCAAGAATCTCAGACGGTTCTACAGAAGACGCAATTGCATCTTCGGTAGCCGTTCTTGATAAAGACGATGAAGAAGAAAAGTCATCAGACTCTAGTGACGACTTTGGAGATATTACCTGGTAATGGGAACAAAAGAACCCCTTAAATTAGACGAAAGACAAAAAGTTCTTGAAGCAAGATTAAAGGCTCTTGGGTTAGCACCCAATAAGCTCCTAAGGGGTGACCAGTTGGACAATAAACATAAACAGTTTACTCCAACTGGTCAAACTGAAATTGATCTTGCATTAGGAGATATTCCTGGGCTAGCAAGTGGGTCAGTGGTTGAGTTCATTGGAGAATCTCAATCTGGAAAAACCTATTTAGCGTTGAAAGCGGCTTCTGAAGCACACAAGTTAGGAAAAAGAGTATGTTTTATGAATATAGAAAACTCTTTTTATGAGCCTAGAGCAAAAGCATTAGGTGTTCAAACTAGAAATCCAGACTTATTTGAATTATATGAAAACATAGGCTCTGGTGAAAAATGGGGAGATTGGGTAAAACAGTGCTGTAAAAGCGGTGAATACGGTGTTATAATTGTTGACTCAGTTACAGCAATGATACCTCAAGCTGATTATGAAAAAAGCCTCGAAGATGAACCTAAGATCGGTACACACGCTAGATTAACAGGTAGGCTTGCTCAAAAAATGACAGAACTTTGTGCTGATACTGGAACTATAGTTATATTTATTAATCAATTTAGATATGGCTCTGGAGCAATCAAAGGTACTTTTGTCAAAAAAGCCACTGGAGGCGAATCACTAGGATTTTATTGTCACACTAGGTTGGTTTTTAGTAAAATAAATGGCAAACTTGGAGAAGTGTATAACAGCCAAGGCGAGATTGTGGGTGGAAGATCAAGAGTATTCGTGTTAAAGAATAGATTTGGACCACCACATGCTAGCGTTGATTTCCCGATTTACTTTAGTGCGGTTGAATCCGATCCTATCATCGAATTCTTGATGAGATCAAAAGCTAAACAATTTGAGCTTATTAAAGAGGTCAGAAAAGTATATAAATATATTACAGACGACGGAGAGGTGATAGAATCAAAGAGTCCAAGGGAATTTATTAAAAAACTTCAGTCTATTGACGCGCCAGAAAAAAGAGTTAAAGGTGATGAATCACGAACTGCTTTTGAATTTATTTGTAGAAAAATTAAATTCTCTCAGGCGATGATAGAGAGATTAAATTGTCAATTAGAGTCTAGTGATGATAACTTAAATGACGAAGGTGAAGAAGTAATTGATATTTCTTCGCTTACACCAGAAGAAATTGAAGATATCTTAGAATGAACAATCAAGTTGAACAATTTAAGTTAGACCTTAAATCTGCATCAAAAGCCCAAGATTATATTGTCGAAAGATTTGGTAGTCTTGGGTTAGATAATTTATTTAATATTGGATTTTGTCCACCATCTTCTAGCTATGGTTTTGACTTAATTAATGGAAGAATAGTTATTCCAATTTATGACGTATATGGAAATTATATAGCGTTCGCAGGAAGAAGAATAGATGACTATAGCTCAAGTGTTAAGAATTTTTATAAACTTAAATCAGATAATTTAGAGGCTATTCAAAAATTCTTAAAATGGAAATCATCTAAGTGGCTAAACACGCCTTATAAGAAAAGAGATAATTTATATAATTTAAATAATGCAAAAAAATATATTTTTGAAAAAGGCTATTGTTTTGTTGTAGAAGGATACTTTGATGTTATTCATTTGCATAATATTGGATTTAAAAATGTAGTTGGACTAGGAGGAGTTGTTTTAAGTGATAGGCATTGTGAATTAATATATAGATACTGTAATAAAATAGTTATTATGTTAGATGGAGATAATTCAGGTCAAACAGCAACAAGAAAGTCTCAAATAAAAGCAAATGAGCACAATATTTTCACTAATATAGTAGAATTACCAAAAGATACAGACCCTGATTCTCTTACTGTAGACAAGTTAAATTTTATAGACAAAATGGTTTCTGAATCAGATGAAGAGTTAATAATAAAAATATGAGTACAATTGAATGGGTTTTAAAAGATTACGATAAAAATAGAGCGATTGAAATAGCAGATGAATGCGAAATCCCAAGACCTATAGCAAATGTTTTAGTTGGTAGAGGGATAACAGAGAATGAGCAGGTTACTAAGTTTATAGAAAAAAGCGGTAATCAAATAAGAAATCCAAAAACATTGCCTGACGCAGAAAAAGCGGTAAATAGATTAAAATTAGCTTTAGAAAACAAAGAAAAAATATTTATTTGGGGAGACTATGATGTCGATGGGATTACTGCAACAGCTATAGTAGTCACGGCATTAAAAATGATGTCCGCAAATATAGTATATAAAGTTCCAAATAGATTTGATGATGGATATGACATAAAAAGACATTCTGTTGATGAGTGTATTAAAGCAAATTGTTCATTGTTAATGAGTGTTGACTGTGGAATTCTAGCATTTGATACAGCTGAGTATGCTAAAGAGAAAAATATTGATTTAATCATCACAGACCATCATTCGCCGTCAGACGACGGCAGAATTCCATCGGCAATAGCAGTTGTAAATGCAAGCAGAAAAGATTCAAAATATGGGTTTTCTGGTCTATGTGGTGCTGGGGTTGCTTTTAAATTAATGCTTTTGCTTGGAAAAGAAATGGGAGCTGATTTAAATAAAATAGTCGATGAAACAATTGAGTTTGTAGCGCTGGGCACAGTTGCCGATGTTGCTCCAATGGAAGATGAAAATAGAGTTTTAGTACACAAAGGGTGCCAAAAATTAACTAACTCTAAAAAACTAGGAATTCAAGAATTATTAAAAATAATCGGAGCCACAAATGTTGATACAACCACTATAGGGTTTCAAATTGGTCCTAGAATTAATGCAATTGGAAGATTGTCTGATCCAATGATTGCATTAGAATTAATGCTTGAAGACGTACCACAAAGAGCTAAGTATTTAGCTATGCAATTAGATACTGCAAATAAACGAAGACAATCAAAACAAGAACATATGTTGGCGGAGGCATTTGATTTAGTAGAAAAGTATAAACTATATGAGCAACCCGCTATAGTGTGTTGGGCTAAATCTTGGCACTCTGGATTAATTGGTTTATTAGCTGGTAAAATCGCAGAAAAGTATCATCGACCGGCGATAGTTTTAGCTATAAATGAAAATAATAAAGCCAAGGGGTCATGTCGCTCTACTAAAAACATTAATATTCTGAATATATTAAAGCACAAAAATGTAATTAATTTATATTCGAAAAAGGCTGATGGAGAACCAATTATTGGAGGTCACGCCTTCGCCGCTGGAATGGAAGTTCCCGTTGATAATTTGAAGGAGTTGCTGGACAAAATATGTGAAACACTGGTTGAGTTAAACTCAGAATTTGTGCCAGGAAAAAGAATATTTTTTGCTGATTCTAGAATAGTGTCTGGAGAAATTAACGATAACACCTTTGACTCCTTACAAGAGATTGCGCCGTTTGGTTCTGGTCATCCTGAGCCAATATTTTGGCTAAGAAATATTTTAGTTGAAGAACAGAAACTGCTATCAAATGACAAGCATCTTAAATTAATACTAACAGATGATCGCTTAAAATTTAAAAAGATTTCGGCATTGTTATGGCACAAAGCTGAAGACTATAAAAATGATTACGTTGGCAAAAAAATTGATTTATTGTTCACTTTTGCTAAAGAAACTAGAAATTTTGGAGCTAAATTCTATTTAACTATAGTAGATATTAAAATTGTTGAATAAAAAACGTATATTATCTTGTCTCCTTGAGACCTGATTAATTATTAAGGAGAAAATGAGTAAAGAATCTGAAAACTTAGCGTATCAAGATAGACTTGAGTCAGCTGTAATGCTTTATCAACAAAGGGTTGTTAATGAAGATAAAAATGGAGTAGAAGAATCATATAAAAAGATTGTATCCATATATAACCCTATGGATTTTTATCACACTTGGTACGATCAATATAAATATCTTTTTGATTCTCATGAAGATTTTTTGGCTGACTATATTAAAGTATTTGTAACAGTTTTAGTTGGATGGACACCAAGAAACAAAAGAAAGAAATCTAGATACGAAGGCTCTGGGGAGTTCAAGAATTATTTTATTGGATCATTATATCATAATTATGTTAATTTAATTAAAGCTGATCAAGCGGCAAAAAGGAACTTAACTAAACAGTGCCCAATCTGTGATGAATGGGTTAACCCAATATCAACCCACTTAATAAACAATCACCAAGAACTACTTTGGGATTATCTTGAAAATATGCAAATAGACATTGATAGCTTAGTTAGTTGTCCATTCTGTTCAAATTTTAAAATCACAAAAAACAACACTGACAAGCCAAGGGTCACAGAGTTGATTAAAAAACACTTTCTTTCAAAACATTCTTCGCTTTTATTCAATAGATTCAACGAATTATATCCTGGCGTTCAAACTATATCTCCAAAATCCATTTCAGTTAACATAGAAACTGAAATGGATGAGGTGGATGCTTATGAAATCACAAAAAACAACGAAAGTATGATTTCGAGATTATACTTAATGGATTTAAGTGAAACTCAGAAAAACATAGTTGAACAAATAATGAACGGAGATATAGAACTTGTTTATAAGCCAGAAAAATATAAATGTACAAAAGATGAGTGGGAAAAAGAAATAGAAGGTTTAAGAGAGGTAATAAGTATCTGTGAATATGAGTGAAATAACTGACAAAATACTGGTAGCAAATGATTCCGCTGATGATGAAAAATTTATTTTTTCAAATGACCCTTATACTCTAAGGGTTAGAGGTGGAGACGTTGATCCAAATAATCCTGAACGAAAACCAACAGACCCAAATGGTCTTTCTAGGGCTATTCTTCACGTATTAGGTAAATCCGAATACGTCAGAGTGCTTTCTGTTGGTCCAAAGGCACTTTCAATTGTGATGCAAGCCTTCAGGCTTGCGGCACAAGAGGCAGAGAGTAGAACTAATGGCGCTGTTTTAGTTTGTAGACAGTCTGAATATGAAGCTATAATTGGCAATAATAAAACAAAAGGCGTTTGTACAAGAGTGTTTGGTATACCAATTAAATATACACTTTAAGAAAAATGGAAAACATAAAAGATTACGAACAAAGAATAGTAAAAATTCTCGATGCGCAAGTTAATCAAGAATTTAATGATGACCCAGAAGGATCGTCGAGTTTTCAACAAAGTTTAATATTGCTACTTCAAGATGTTGTAACTGACTATATATATGAAACTATTTTATCTGAAAATGATGTTAGAGCTATAGTCAAAACGCGCGATCAGTTAACTAGTAAACAGCTAATCGACCTAGCTATGGCATTAAGACAAAGAGAAGAGCCATTAAGCTTGATGGCTCCTAAAAGTGGGACAATATCAGTGAATGATATATTAGGTTCGCAATCTGACGAACCACCAAAACCATATAAGAGAAAAAGAAGAAAAAAAAGACGCAATAATACTCAAAATCGTACACAATAGTATGACTATAAATTTTGGAAAATTAAACGTAAAAAGAATTTCAGAAGATGCTCAACTTCCATACTATGCTACTGCTGGGTCAGCAGGTATGGATTTAACAAGCTGTAAAGATTATACTCTCAACGCACATAGTCGAATTCTTGTTCAAACTGGATTAAAAATTGAGTTCCCTATTGGAATGGAAGCTCAAATTAGACCAAGATCAGGTCTAGCGCTAAAACATGGTATTACTGTGTTAAATTCACCAGGGACAATAGATTGTGATTATTCTGGTGAAATATGTGTTTTGCTTTTTAACACTAGTGATTCGCCATTTCAAATAAAAAAGGGAGACAGGATAGCCCAAATGGTGATTAGTCCTGTTGTCAGGGTTGTAATTTCTGAAGTTGATTCACTAACAAGAGAAACAGAAAGAGGCGAAGGTGGATTCGGGAGCACAGGTAGTTGATTTATACCGAAGCTGAAGCTCTAAAGGACTTAGCAAAAAAGCTCAAAGCAAGATACCCAAGTGTAATTGGGTACATAGACACTGATAAAATATTTTTTGCATTTAAGGGTGGAGATGATTTACCCGATTGGTTTGAATATGAAATTTTAGGAAATCAAAATCAATGGACAAAGTTTACTGATGTATCTTTTTTTGAGGCTAAAGAATATTGCATAGCTATAACTTATGATTTTTACAAAAAGGCAGATGGGGCATTGTTAGAGTGGATATTATTGGATTTACTCTATTCTTGTTCAGAAAACATGGATGGAAAGTTAAGAAAAAAAGACTTACATGAGCATTCTAGAGTTTTGCTAACATTGAATGACTTAGATATACCAATTTTATGGCGGAACTATACCAATATACCACCGCTACTAGACAATGAGACAATTAGCTTCCAATTAGAAGAAGATGACACTTTATAATAAATATAGACCAAAAACATTTGATAATCTTGTTCAGTGTAAATTTGACAAGAGTTTATCCCATCATGCTTATTTGTTTTTCGGACCTCCTGGTACTGGAAAAACAAGCGCCGCCCGACTTTGTATGGCTGAGTTACAGTCTAACAAATCTGATGACAAAATAGAGGCTTGTATAACCGGAAGACACCCGGACTACTATGAGGTAAATTGCTCTATTAATAATGGTGTTGATGACATTAGATCACTTGTGTCAGATGTCGTAAACACAGTTCCGGTTGAGTCAAAGTTTAAATTTATAGTCCTTGATGAAGCGCATATTCTAACAGCGCAATCACAAAACGCTTTGTTAAAAACCGTAGAAGAGCCCCCAAGCCATATTAAATTTATTTTTTGCACCACTGAAGTGAATAAAGTTTTGCCGGCGATACGGTCTAGGTGTCAAATTATACCATTTTTTAAGCTCAAAGATGAGTCTTTAGTTCAAATACTTACTAATATTTGTACTGGAGAAAAATTTGAGTACAATCAAGAGTCTATTGATTTAATTGTTTCGTGTTCTGATGGTTCTGCTAGATCATCTATAAATTTACTTGAACAATGCTCCGCTATTTTGGCTGACCCAAATTCAGTTTCTAAAATAATAGGAACATCAACAAATAATAACTTTTATGTTTTAACTGAATATATTTGCAAAAAAGACAGATTGAAGAGCATAAAACTGTTAGATGAAATTATCACTAATTCAGTTGACCCTAATTCTGTGTTAAATAAATATGCAGACTTTATAGCAGATCAAATAGTAAAAAGATTAACAAATTCCTCAGATTCGACATTTTCTGGTAAAAGCTTAATGCTGATAGGTGATGGATTAAATAATATTTTAAAAGATTTTAAGATATGTCATAATATAAAACTTATAGGAAAATTACATTTACTGAAAACAATTGAACAAATTTAAGGTACATTCTATTAATTTATTGTAAAATTAATAGAATGTTAGATAATGAGACTTTTTTATTGTATTTAGTTAGAAAGGCTAAAGAAGGTGACGAGTTAGCTTTTGAGCATATTGTAAAAATCCTTGATTCTGACATACATAAATTAGCAAAAAACTATTATATAGTTGGAAGTGATGACCAAGATGTCATACAAGAATGTCGAATCGGAATCTGGAAAGCAATAAAAGATTTTGATGAAAATGGTGGAATGAATTTTAAAAATTTTAGCTTGAACCTTTGTTGTAAACGGCATTTAATTACAGCAATCTCTCATGCTAACACTCAAAAATTTAGATTACAAAATGAAGCAGTTTCATTAAGTGCCCCGGTTTCGCACGATGGAGATGATGGTGTTCAAACATATGCAGACTATATTGTTGACCCAGATAGCGATTTAACTGAAAATTATATCTCACAAGAAGAGTTTTCTTCTAATTTGGAATTAGTATCAAATAAATTAACTAAACTAGAATATTCAATCTTTGGGCAATATGCATTCAGTAGTTCGTATAAAGATATAGCGAAAGCTTTAGGTGTAAAACCAAAAACAGTTGACAATGCATTAATGCGTATTAGGAAAAAGGCTAATGATGCTTATAAATTTTATGAAGATACGCATTCTAGTGTTGGAATATATACATCTGAACAATTAAGTATATTTTATGAAGAACAAAATACCAAGAGTTTCGTTGGAATTGGCACTGTCGCATTCATGTGATGCCTGTATTAATAAACCAATAGTTCAATTGCATTTTTTAAATGATAGATTGACAATAACAAGCAAAGGCGAGTTTACTCAGTACGAGGAATCAATTTCAATAGATAAAATACCAGAAGAATATAGTTTTTCTTTGAAAGCATCAACTTTATTAGAGTTTGTGAAACACATTTCTTCTGATAATATAATATTGGCATTTGATAAAGAGAAGCAGTCTTGCCTAGTGTCTAGTGAAGATAAAAAAACAAAGATAGCCATTCAAACGTTAGATATTAAAATTGAAAATATAGAACTTGATAACTATAAAATATGTTTCAAAGAAATGAATTTCTTAGAGTTGTTAAAGAGACTAAATTTTGCATCAAAATTTTGTTCTTTAAATTTTCAAGATTATCCATTGACCGGAATTCATTGTCTAATAAAAGATGATAATTTTGAAATTAAATCAACCAATGGACCCGCCTTTTATAACGCCAAATTGATAAAGGCTAAAACTGAAGTTTTTGAATTTTATTTACCAAAAAAGTCACCATTAATTATTAGAAATGTGTTCTCTGATAAGCCAATTAATTCTTTTTCAGTAAGAAACGACAGTGTATTAATTGAATCAGAAAACAGAAAGCTCAAAGTTTTTTTGGAAAAATGCGAAAAAGATTCTTTCCCAACTCAAATAATAGATTGGATAAATAAAAAACCATCAGCTAAAGTTAAAATATCAGTTTACGAATTAACTAAGTCATTGAAGTTTTTTATTAGTATTGCCCCAGACTCTAATGTGAATTTCATAATCAAAGACAACACCATGATTCTGGAAGCAAAAGAAAGCACAATTGCCGCTAAAGAATCTATGGTTACTGAAGAAATAACCGGAGAAGCTATATCAGCATACAATCCTAGATTTTTACTTGATTGTTTAGAGTCACTACAATCAAGTTGGTCTGAGATTAATTTTATAAAAATGCAAGAAGACTTTTATTTAATAAAAATTAACGACGAGGATACAACTGCTTTATTATGTCCAACTATTTTTTAGAAGGCGACACATATTTTGTTTTAAAGTTTTTAAACGAACTGACTAATGGTAAAAAAATAGAGTTTAATCCAGAAACAAAACCAGACTTTTCTTTATTTTCTCCGACAGATTATTATGTATATCTTGATCCATCCAAAGAAATTATGGATAAAATAGCTCATAATAATTATATTATTTGCTTTTTAGATAAAAATGTTGACTTAAGAATAGACGTTATTAAAAAGCTAAAATCAAAGTCTGAATATAGGCTTTTCGAACCTATTCCGGCTACAGATTTTAAAGCATTAGTTAAGATTTTTCCGAAGCTCAAAGGTGACTTTTGTCTTCCAACAAAAAATATTCCTTTGAAATACAACGGGACTAAACAAAACTATGAATGGTTTGATATTTCTTTAATATCAGACCTATATAAATATGTTGACTTAGACATTTATAAAAAAATGTTTAGCATGTACATTGATATATGGAGTTTGACAAATGACCTTTGGTCTAGCAATAATGATTATCTACTAAAAATATGTGGTATAAATGAACTAAATTTCGAAAATTATTTTAATAGAATAAGAGAAACATCTAAAGATTATATCGAGGTAATACAATCATCTGCAAATACATTCAGTAATCATAAAGCTATGATTAGCGGCACTCAGCTAAATGAATATAGATTTTATAAAATAAAAGAAAAACTAAATTCAATCAAAGCTGGCAAAGAAATTGATGCGCTCATGTACATAGAAAAATGCCTAAAAAATGTAAGAGAGGGCTCTAATCAGAAAATAGAACTTATAGGGTTATTTTATAATTTTAAAAACAATGTACTTAAATGATTATGCAAACATAGATGTTTTAGTTGAAAAAGCAAAACACGGCGACAATGAGTCCTTTTGGAATATATTCGAGTTTTATACACCGGTTATTAATTCGGTAATATCAAATGTTTGCGAAAAATATCATACAATATCAAGAGATGATTTATTTTCAGAATGTGTTTTTATAGTTAAAGATTTATGTGAAAAATACGACAAAGACAAAAGCTATTTTTCTTATTATTTAAATACCAGGTTACAACCATATTTAGTTGCAAAAATAAAATCAACATACATTAACAGCATATCAATATTATCATTGCACAGTTGTGACAAAGATGATCTAATTGAGGAAATAAAAATTGAGTTTGAAGACTATAGTTACTTAAAAGATGAAATTGATAAATTGCCTTTAAGATTAAAAAGAGCAATTAATTTGTTTTATTTTGATGGGTTAACTCAATCAGAGTGCGCAGTAATACTCAAAATATCTCAACCAGCATTTAGTAAGCAATTATCGAAGGCTTTAAAAATTTTAAGGGAAAATATAAAAAAATGGTTATAAAAACCTAAAGTTAATATTATATATAATTTAGGGGTTATTATGACAAAGGACTTTGAAATTTTCTACAACTGGAACAACTCTCTTCGAACTAACGACAAAATTCAATTCAGATCAATGCAAGATCGAATTCAAACAATGAAAAAACAGGCTTACAATGAGTCTGAAATCGAAGAAATTTTATTATCAGAGGGTTACAAACACAATCTAATTAAAGAAGCAATAAATGTTTCATTTAAAAAAACAGCTAAACGAACAGAGGAGCAGAGCGTAGATGTCGCCAGTGGAGTTCCAAAGAAGTATTCTGACATCGCTCACAGATTTGAGCAAACCTTAATGGAGGTAGGACCAACTAAATTTGTAAACCTAACTACTCAAGGCGAAAGTCCATTAATTAAAATAAGCTCAAAAGAAGTAGAGGCTTTTCAAACAATCGCTGAACTCGCTTATGAAAACCCTATATACCTAGATACACTCCATTCTTACATCAAGCCGTCTGTTGTGTCTGAATTAGCGGAGAACATCTGTAAGGCTCGAACTATAGCAAGCAAATGCAGTCTAAAAAAGACTCAAAGTGGATATGAAATCACTCATGGTGGAAAAACAGTTAATGCTTCTATTTGCCCAGTGATGTCAAGTAGCAGTAAATTTGCAAACTCAAATTACCAATCTTTTGGATTTCCTGATGAATATGTTATTATAGCATTTGAACAAGAATCACCAATTTCAAAATTAAAGAAAGATTTGGGTCAATAGTTATATAGGCGGACAATAGTCCGCTTGTATAACATATATTATGTCTGAAAAAGAAAATGTAGTAGATAATATTATCTTAGATGGTTCAACAAAAATAGAACAGGCTGGGTCTACTGGTCTAGTTCTATTTAGCACTTTAAGATCAGACGCAAAGCCAATTTTACAACACGATAATGTTAGTGTTGAGGGCGTTGATTATCCTAAATTATTTTCAGCAAAATGCGCGATTTGTAACTCCCCGCTTCGAGAATTATTAGAACATGTTTACATTGATTGCGGCAAAAAAGTAAATCCAGTTATTATATTTTTTGAAAAACATTATGGCGCGAAACTAAATTTTGCTCAAGTCAAACAACATGTAAACTATCACTGTGATTTTAATAAGATAGAAATTTCTGGTCTTAAATCATATGAAGGAAAAGGCGAAGAGTTTGCCAGATGGAAGTACAGAGAATATGAGCTTGCTCTCAATGTTGTTTTATCAGAAATTGATAACATAGGAGGAAAATCAACTAGAACATTAGATGATTCTTTTAAAAAAGCTTCAATTTTAGAAAAGCTCAATAAACAATTGATGATGATCAAACAGCAAAGAGATGATAGTACACTTGGGTTACCAAATATATTTGAAGTTCTTCATGATCTTCATGAGAAATTATTACACGAAGATGACAGAAGGATTGTGAGAGAAACAGCTAACGAACTAAGGAAAATAATCTCATAATGAGTTATAATAATAAATCTAAAAATAATCGCGCGGCGATAGAGCAAAAAGAAAAATTAGCCAGAGATGGTGCTAAATTAGCTCAACTATGGAAGGGGTTAGATGGAAATGGAGAAGATGACGAAATTGAATATAGTCAACAAAGCAGATATGAGGTTCCGCCGCCTGAGCCAAGGGATCAATCAAAATATAATCCTAGAAAAATAGTTGATATTGAAACATTTATAAAGCACCCACATTTTCTAAACTTAAATCCTTATCCTTGGCAAATATTGGTTTTAAAATTATTTTATGCAGGCTCAGAAGGCAACTCAATTTTAGAACTTAATGATGCAAAAAAAGAAGAAGAATCTGGATGTGACAAATGTGTTTGGAAATATATTTTAGAAGACGAAAAAAAAGCACATGAAGAGATTTTAAAAGGCAATAACCCTCATACTATTTTAAATCCATCAAACTCAAAATGCCTTAAGTGCATCAGATGCCCTCTAAATGTTAAAAAAGAAAGGCTAGAATATGAGATTGAAAATGCCCCGGAAATAGACAAAGAAAATGCTTTAAGAGAAATACTATCTTCTGAAAATGAAGATTTGTTTCAATCAGAAATTGATTTAATTGAAGAGATACCAGATGAGGCAGTAAAACTGCAAATAATGAATAAACTAAAAAACAAGTTTCAAGAGCTTGTTTTAATAATCGGACGACGAGGTACAAAAAGCTTTTTGACGGTTGCAATTGCTTTATATGAAACATATAAACTTTTGTCTATGTATCATCCTCAAAAACAGCTTAAATTACCTGACTTACAAGAAATACATATTATTAACGTTGCTAAAAATGAAAATCAGGCGAGAGACTCTATTTTTAACCCAATGAAGAGTCTAGCTTTAGCGAGCCCGTTTTTTCAAAAACACATTGGTGAACCATTAGCTTTAGAGCTTAAATTTTTAACAAGCTATGATATACAAGAAAACGAGCGTAGAGCAGCAAAAGGGATAGCTCTTCTAGAGGGTACAATAATACTTTTGTCTGGAAGCTCTTCGGCTAGTGGTCTAGTTGGTAAAACTTGTTGGGCTATTATTTTAGATGAGCTTGCGGCTATGGCTGGAGATAACCCTAATTCCGGACTTGATAAAAAATTATACAGTGACTTAAAACCATCTATTTCTACATTTGGAGGCGACGGAAAAATAATATGTCTATCTAACCCAAAGGGTCCATTCGGGAAGCTTTTTGAGCTTTATAATACTAGATTAGAAATAAAAAATACTTTAGTGCTAAAGTTACCAACTTGGAACATAAACGCAAACGTTGATAAACTTTGGCTAGAAGAAGAAAGAAAAAAAGACCCAATTGAATATAATATGCAATATGGTGCTGAGTTTGGCACCAACTCTGAAGACCCATTTTTGTCAGCCGAAGATGTTGATTATGCGTTTAGTAGCTCTCAAAGAGTTCGGCGTTTAGAAGAAAGAGAAAATTATTTTGAGTATTTTTGTCACGTCGATCCAGCCAACAGGTCTGATTACTATGCGGTTGTTGTGGCACACAGTGTTCAAACTATGAATAAAGATTTTGAAGGAAATTATATTAAGCACTTTTTTATAGACCATATTCATTATTGGGCTCCAATTCAACTAAAACATCCTGTGAGGTCAGAAGTTGTTGAAGAATATATTTTAGGGTTACATCAGAGATTTAGATTCAAACAAGTGTCATTTGATCAATGGCATTCATCTGAAATAGTTGATTCATTGGTTCAAAAAGGAGTTCCTGCTGTAATTAGAGTGTTTAACAAAGAATATAAAGATAAGATATATATTAATTTACTTGATATATTTAGAAACAGAAGACTTGAATTTTACAGAATGTCTGGCGGAAAAGTTGTAGATAAGAATAATCAAATAATTCAAATAAACGAAATACCCGAGGCTAAAGACCAATTTACTTTTCTTCAAAAAAAATGGAGAAATGGAAGGCAAATTATTGAAGCACTAACAGGGTACAAAGATGATATTTGTGACGCTAGTGCTGCTGTTTTGTACGAGTGTGATAACTACAATACGCAACATCCACAAAGACCAAAACCAAGATTAGTTTATACTGGTAGACGTTAGGAATAAAATCTACTAAACTGGAATAAACAATAGATGATCAAAAAAGTCTCTCAATTTGGTGGAAATGGCGGTCAATATTCACCATATACTCCAGGTGGGTCACCTATGTTCAGGGGTGGTCCAAGTGGGTATGAGGGATACGGCGTAAATGATTTTGGTGCCGACTTGTCTCTTGATACTATAATGTCAAGAACTAACAAGCCACAATTGTATGGTTTTGAAAGATCAATGGAATCAATGCTTGAGGCGTTTCATGACGACATTGAAAAAGACGCTGAAAATTGCTTGCTTGATTTTGATGAAAGGCAAAAACTAAAAAGAAAGAAGAAAATTAGAAACAAAAATCAATTTATAGAAGATATTAAAAATAATTTTGATAAACAAGATGATCATTTTTTAATTAAGAAAAAAATTAAAACTATGGAAAATTTACTTGAGGAGTTTAGAAAAAATACAGGAGTTGACTTTGGTAAGTTGGCTAGCGCTAAAATTAGTAGTTATTTTAGGCGCAAAATATCTCCACCTCTTTTAGATGAATTTTTACCAACTGTTGAAGAGTATAATGACGAAGATAATCCATTAAGTTTAACAAAAAATATTTTAACACAACCGTTTACTGGAAATGATGTTGTTTATAATCCCGAAGATGGGCTAGATAAATATTTAAAAGATTTAACATCTGAGTATTATCCAAATCAACACGCAAATTTTCCTGGATTAATGCACTATCCAAATGAAGACCAAATTGGTTATCATAATGTAGAAGGTAGTCCATTTGAATTACCTAGTCCTATTACCCCTGAGTCATTAAGTAATAATCAATCTCTAGAGTCTAAACTAGAAAAATTAAAAAAGAATGACACTGGAATTGGAAGATTAGACCCAAATATATTTACTGGATTAGATTGGGATGAAAAAATAAAAGGTCAATACCCAAATAGGGGAGTTTCTAAACTAACACCATATGAACCTGATGGATTAGGTACTCTTAAAAACGACGCTATTTCTGGAAATTCACCATATAGTGCATACATAAAATGATAAAAGATATATTTGAAACCATAGAATTACTTGAGGAAAATAAATTCTACAGATTAGCTGATAGAGTTCAGAACTCTTTGTTAAAATTGGCAGCTTTTCCATATAACCTTTCCGCTCCTGATGAACTACCTATGACATCTAGATATGTAGACTGGGATAGAATTAAAGAAGACTTAGGAGAAGAAGACAATATTCAGCTTAAAAAACTAAAAATAAGAATACCAGATTATAAAAGACTAAATATAGACAAAGACGACACCGGGGGCATAGAAAATAGGCTTAATGGAGAGGATTCCATACCTGGACCTGCTATAGCTATACCTGAGTCACAAGGAAGATATCCTTCTGTAAATGGTAATTTGGATGATTTTACATGGGAAGCAAGTCATGAATCAAACAATGGTCCAGATTATTGGAAAAATCTTGTCCCAAGAAGGTAAAATACCATTAATGGAGAAGAAAATATTATGCCACACCCAATTGTGCCGATTCATAAACAAGAGGGGATGCCAATTTTATTTGGTGAATCTCTCCAACCAGAGTTTAGTTTATCTACGCTACAATCTATTATTTTAGCACCAACTGCTGCTGATACTAAGCCGAGAAAATATTCAGTTAATACAGTTCAAGCTCTTACAGATATTGACAAAAATACAGATTTAATTGTAACTGCTGTAACAGAGTCAAATGATAGATTTTGTTCAGTTCCACAAACCATTGATGACAATACATTATTGGCGTTAAAGGCAGATGGATTAGTTTCTGGCTACGGAAGGTCAGTAAAGATTACTGATCGAGGAAGAACTGCTTTAAGAGATCATTATTTATCAAGCAAAAACGCTATAAAAGAAACAAGGGTTTCAGATAAATTCGACTATAATTCTTTTAAAAACAAAGGTGAATGATGTTAAATAAAATTTCTAAAAACAAAATTGTTTTAAGTTATTGTGTTGACTTAGCAAATAAAACTGCTAAGTCAAATAATGTTACAGACATTTTTAAAGCACTAATTAAAATAGCAAACGTAGATACTGTTTTTGATTCTTTGCAAGCTAAGATTAATGAAATAATTCAAAATACCAACGGAGACAAAAGAGCAGTGATGTCATTTTTAAATGAAAATGTATTCACTTTAGCTGATGCCATTAGTGATCTCCCTGGTGACGAAATAGGAAAATCAAATGCGTACTCTTTTATGCTTGGAATTGATGACCCAGAAGATAAAGAAAAATGGCTAGAATACACATCAGGAGCCTTGATTAATGGTCAGAAACTTAGAAGCACAATATCTAACATTATTTCTCAAGGAAAAGCTATTGAAAAAATAAGAGAATTAAAAAAGAAACAAAAAGGTGTAGGCTCTCTACAAACTGGAGAGCAATTTGGATATGAGGCTATAGCTAAACCTGACCAATATAATCTAGATAACACTCAAAGAGATGTGTCTTCTGAAGAAGAAGTACAAAAACTTGATTTAATTTTTAAAGAAATAATTGAAGACCCTAGGCAAGATATATTAAGTATATATGTAGAAAGCGCACTATACCCAATGTTTGAAGAGCTAAAGGGCGAACTGCGAGAAGCTAAAAGCCCACAGGAAACTGTTTTAGCAGAAGAAAAATTGCGTGATTTTTATAATTATGCCGTTAACTATATTAAAGTTCAATTTTCAACAAACAAAAGAGACCCAGTTAGAAAAACATCTGAACCAAATTCATTATTGGATGTTCAGAATAAAGTTAATGAAGTTATGGATAGTCTCGATGTTGATGAATTAGTAGAAAATATTATTCAATCAAGATTTTATTCTTTGCCAAAACAACTAAAGAAATATATTAATGATGATTCTGCTTTTGTAAAACAAATAATAAAATCAATTATTAAAACTAGTTTAATTCTTAGCACTAAAGAGGAGCTGCAAGTTAGTCTGCCTGATTTAGCTAGAAGAAGACAGGCTGGTAAATCAGGGCTATCCGCTGGTGATTTAATGCATCATATCATCACAAAGCAATTAAAATCATTTTACACTGATCCAGATGAACAAAATAACGTCATTCATAAAGCACTTGGCTTACTTAATGCAACAAAAGATGAAACTGGCAAGTGGAAATATGGAAGCGGAAGAAACTTTATTGATTATTCTTTCTTGCAACATGCGACTCCGTTTGTTTACTCAGGTATTATAAACAAATTTGTCAATGAATTTGGTGAGCAGTTTGGGTCATTAAGTGAAGAGCAGAAGAATCAAGTTGTGGATTTTATTTACAATAAGGTTCATCCATATATGCCGCATACCGAGTTTAAGGATAAATATTTCCATAATGTTAAAAAGTCAAGCGATGTTGGCGAAGAAAATATAAAGAATCATATTCGGCAAAGACTTGATGTTGCAGAGGCGATTTATAAGGGCGAACTTGGGCATGGAACTATGCTTCATCCTCATGATTTTAATGCCAAGACAGGAATTGTTGGACTACAAGATGACCTACATGGTATAGAAAAATCATTTAGTGGTGATTTTAATATTGATGATTCTTTTAGAGACGATGATGATAATTTATTTGGAATAGAAGATTCATTTAGGAAAAGTGAATTAAATTCTATGATTAAAAAATATGCACTTAAAAATAATCTTATTAGCTGATAAACCGGACACTTTAGCTAGTGGTTTAATGTTTACTGAGCCGTTAAGATTTGATGAATGCGCGTTTTTTATATTTAAATATACTAATGATTATAGTTTTTGGAATAAAAACGTGAGTTATCCAATCTCGCTTTTTTTTCTAGATGAAAATTTTAAAATTCAAAACATTGGTAAACTTGAAGCTAATCAAGAACAGCCATGTTGGTCTAATTATCCTTTAACTAAATATGTGGTCGAAGGTCATCATTTGTTACCAAAAGAATATGATATTCAGATAGGTGACTATTGTATACCAGAAGATAATAAAATTAACATTATAAAAGGTAAACATAGACAATAAAAAGAATTTTAAATTATTGGAGTAAAATATGGCAGACAGAGTTTATCCTAACAATAAAGAAGTAGATATGGGTTCTAAAATAGAATTCAACGGTATAGATTGGGCTACCGTTGAAAACAACATTCAAAATAATCGTTTTGCCCAAGATAACACCGCTGAAATAATCAATATGATTCAACAGTTAACTGGAGTATCACAAGATGATATTCAGGGTGTTTTAAACGAAGCAACTGAAAAATTCGGTACAGAAAATGACGTTGACGCATTTGATTCAACATCAATGGAGAATCCGTCTTTTGAAGAAGGTATTAATGGTGGCATTGATGGTGGCATGAGAGCAGATGCTGTTGCTAGTTCAAGTAGCAACACAAAAACAGCTAAAACAAAAAAGATAGCTTTTACTCATCCTAGTCAAATAAGCGCAGAAGCAATTGAAAAGGCTTTAGCGGATGGTGACCAAAAATTAGCAAACACAATCTTGGCAGCAAGAAAAGAAAATAGAATAAGAATTGCTAAGGCAATTGAAAGTTCTATGGACAAGCCTAAGTCGAACACCAAAACATCACAGGTTGAATCTGTTTGGGTTAAGACTTTTTCTGGTCAGCCAGAAAAATTAAAAGAAGCTATTGTCGCAATGAAAGCATCTGGGATCAATACTGCTGATGCGGAAGTGGCTTTGGCTGAACTACAACCAAGTCAAGTCTCAACAACAACAAATATGGGAGAACCAATGAAATTTGCATCACCAAATGAATTTACAAAAGCGCAAAGATTGGCATTTAATCAAGTAGCTACATCTCTTGGGATGCCAAAAGAATATATTGAAGCTATGATTTCAAAACCAATTTCTCCTGATGTGGAGGCTTTGAGTTCAAAACTTAAAGAAGTTATTTCTTCAAATATTTCAAACGAAACAAAAACTTCTGTAATTAAAAATCTAATTAAAGAAGCTAAGCTATCAAGTGATTCTAAATCAGAATTTGTTGACTATTGGAACAATGTTTTGGGTTACCAAGATAAAGAATTCTGGCCTTCAGTTGCTGAAGAGTATAGCGAAAAAGGTAAATAATTATGAGTATATTTAAGAAAGCTGGCGAAACAGAAAAGCTACCTGAGTTTATAGATAATGCCTTCTTTGATAATTCAAAGAAGGTTAATGTAGATGACGAATTTAGTAATCTACTAAAAGAAGCTAGCTCTAATAAGTATATTTACGAAAATAGAGTTAAGGGGTTTAAGGAAGCATCGGCTACTAGACCTGATTTTACCCCACCAAAGCCAACAATGTATTCTGATACTTCAGATGGTATTAGAAGGTCATCTTATGGTCAAAAATTCCACGATGAGCCAACTGAATTGTCAAACAATAAAATTAGGTCAATTCAGTATGATGGCACCCGACAAGCTGAAGTTCATTTACAAAATGGTTTGTCTATTTGGGAGCCAGAATTTGATGATATCAAAAATGCTTTTGAAAAATCCCAAGAACAATCAAATGCAATATTCGACAGAAAAACTTTTGTTGAAAAAAGAGCTGCAAAAAACCAACAATGGGAAAGTGAGCAAATTAACTCAATTAGAAAAGCTAATGTTCTGCCATACAGAGGCTTAGGTATTGCTCGTTTATCTAATGAGGTTCAGGTAGACCATAATAAATTGAATAATGTTGGGGATTTCTATGCCGAAGCCAATGATGCTATTAGAGAAATGACTAGAGCGGCTAATCGAGATAGAAAAGCCAAGTTATCAAGAAATGGTTATGATCCAGAAGAAAAGCAACCAGAAACCAAGGAAGAGGTTTACGCTCGCACAATGAAAGCTTTATCTAATGACTCAAAGTTTTTATTAGATTTTGCTGAAAAAATGGACATAACATTACATGAATAATAAAATTGCGCAAGTCGGAGTTCCAATAGATGAAATGATTGAAACGTTAAACAAAGTTTTGACGTTGAGCGACGACGGCGCAATTAGAACTCAAATTGAAAACTTGAGAAGTAGAGTTCAGTCACCTGAGCAAAGTGAAAGATTGGGGCAAATATTAGGAGCCATCAATGTACCAAATGGATTTAGCAACGGCGCTCAGGTGACTGATCCAGTTAGTGGATCACCTTATCCAAATACTAAAAATTTTATTAAAGAATATATAAACGAATTAAAGGGTCATAAAAAGATGAGTAGTGCATTCAATTTTGAAAAATATTCTCAAGCAAAAAAGAAGAAAAAAGACTCAAGAGGCAATCCTTTTAGAGTTTTAATGGGTAAAATAGGTAAGCTATTAGATCATGGTCTTGAAAAAAGAGATATTGTTAGATACCTACTAAAAGAAAAAAAGTGGAATGAAACTACAATTGAAAAAGCTGTTAAAATAGTTAAAGACTATAACAGAAAGAAGAGTAGAAAAGGAAAGAAAACTGAAGCTCAAACTTTATTGGACCCATCAAATGATTTTGAAAGAGGCACACCGGACTATTCTAAAAGGTCAAGTGGGGAACTTATAACATCTATGTGTTGGTTATCTTCGTTGGCTTCGTTTGATCCTAAATCAAACTTTGAAGGCAAGGAGGTTAGCGACCGGTCTGGTATTAAAACTATGATTAGACAAATTAAAGCTGAATTACTTAAAAGAGGAATGTCAGAAGAAGAGCTTAATAGGATTGCTAAGTAAATTATGAAAAAATTAACAGGGACCGATATAATTACATTGATGAAGTCTTCTATTAAAGATGATAGCATAAAAAATGAACTTGCTGATCTTAATAGAAAAGATTTTGACCAAGACGATATGTTGGTTAATTTTTTTTATAAAGTCTATCCTAGTGGATTTTCTTCAGCTAGTTTTCAAAAAACTGACAAAAAAACAGTCACAGCTTTTGTTGAGTTAATGAATAAAATTAAGTTAGAAATTTGTAATCAAGGATTAAGAAAGTCCTTTAGCTTACTTCAGAATATCAAAAACGCTAATAACAAAGCTGTAGACATTGAAAATAAATTTAATGATTATACCCCTATTGGAGATATAGATGATCAATTTAAGGCAGCTAAAATTGTAAAGTTTTTATCTAAATATATATCTGGTGGCGATAATAAAGTTGCATTATCTCACGTTTATGACCAAATCAATTCATTTGATTTAGATAAAGCTACAGAAGGATTACACTCAGTATATGCAAAAACTAATCCTTCGAAAAATATTAAATTAGCATTTACTACTTTGAAAAATCAAGTTGGTGAGCCTTACCAAATGTGTCCGAAAGGAATATATATTTGGGGTAATCCAGTTCCAATGGCACTGTCTGATTGTAGAGACTACTGCATAGACTCTAAAAAGCAACCAGACGGCAATGTTAGTTGTAATTACCTTAAATGGCTAAATGACACCCTTATAACATCAGAGCAGGCGTTGAATTTGTTTGACAAAATACCATCTGATCATGAAACTATGAATTTAGAGACGGGACAAAGAACAAAGTATCCTAAGTCAGAACAAGACCCATTAGATTCAAAGGTTATTAGGAAAGATAAATTAGTTGACGAAACTTTCGAGTCTCAGCTTAATAAAAATAGAACCAAAAACTCTGAAACAAAAAATACAAAAAAGATTTTATCTGACAAAGCAATTGAAGCTCTACTAAAGGATTCACGAGATGTTTTTGACGACGACGAATTGGTTAATCTAGAAAGTCTTATCCGTGAAGCGGCTGGAGAATGAAATGTCTTGGTATAAATTGTCTAAAGATTACATTGAAAACATTTTTCAAGAAAAAGATAAATCTTTAAAACAGGATTCATTTGAGCCAGTTGATTTAAAAGAGCCAATAAAAGACCCATCAACGTTTACTCTCGAATATTTTTTGGACAAAAAAAGAAATAAAAATCCCATTAATTATAAATTATTAAATGAGATAAGAACCCCTAATAGCTATTTTGCTCACGGACAAGGCGGAGATTATAGAATGCAAGAAGGTCGAGATCAGGTTTGGAATCAAACTCCTGATAACTTTATTACTCCATCTGACTGGAATAGTTAAAAAATAAATTGTAAAATAATATAAATTATGGCAAATCCAACAGTACCGTCTTTAGCTTCAGTTATGTCTTCAACTGGAAGACAGATAATAAATAAGAATTTAAGAACAAGTTCAAATAGAAACGGAAAAACATTTACTAAAGGAACTACAGTAAGTTCCAATACCGTTGTTAATAATTTAGTTAAACAATCTCAAATGAGTAGTACGTTAAATAATACGACTACTCAACCTAATTTTTATTCTCCGTTTTTAACACCATCTTCTTATCAAATACCTAACACAAGAAAAGAAGTTTATCTTTGGGCTAACTACTGGAGGAACAATGAACCTAAGGTGGCGGCAGGAATTAATTTTTATACCAATTTTCCTTTTAATGGATGGAAGCTAGAGTGTAAGAGCGGCGTTGTTAAAGATTATTTTGAAAAATTAATGCATAAGCTTAATTTTAAAAAATGGTTGCCGGCTATATCACAGTCATATCATCTTTACGGAGACGCCTTTGTTTTAGCATCTATTGATTGCCCAGTTTGTGAAGGAAGAAGCGTTAATCCAAAAACTGGAAAACCATGTAATCACGAAGGGGCTTCTTGGAAATCTTTGTCATTATTAAACCCTGATTCAGTTATGATAGAACCAGGGTTTATGGACCAAGAACCAACATATAGCTATTTGGCTAGCGAGAGAGAAATGAAAGTCGTGATGGATAGAAATCCTACTGACCTTTATGATTCTATACCAGATGACGTTAAGGCATTAATTGCTAGAAAAATGCCAATAAAGCTTAATAAAGATTGTATACATCATTTTAAACACGCTGCTGATCCTTGGTCTGATTATGGAACATCATTAATTAGACCATTATTTGTAACCCTTGCTTATAAAGATAAATTAAGGCAGGCTAGCTGGATTGTTGCCGAAAGACATATTTTGCCGGTTAGAATTGTTACAGTTGGTGATGATAATAGACCTGCTAGCCAAGAAGATATTGATTCAGTGCAAGAGCAATTGTCTGCTGTAGCTAATGATCCTAATCTAACACTTGTTGTTCCTCATCCTTTTGACTATAAATTAGTTGGCGCGAATGGGCAAGTCCTTCAACAAGATGGCGAAATGGAGCACATTGATAATGAAATTTTAGACGGCATGATGCTTAACAAAACCCTGCTTAATGGCGAGGGTCCATCTTATGGCAACGCTCAAGTTGGTCTACTTTCAATGAATGAAAGACTTGAAACTTGGAGAAGAGAAGTTGCTCATTGGATTGAAGAAAAACTGTTTAAGCAAGCAGCTAAGTGGAATGGTTTTACTGCACAAGGAGAAGGTGGTCAAGAGGAGTTAATTTACCCAACTATAGTGTTTGACGATCTTAAACTAAAAGACAACACTGGAATCCTTCAAATGCTTGTGACTGCGCAAGAAAATGGAGTAATTAGCGCTGAAACTTTAATTGAAGAATTTGGCTTTAATTGGGACCAAGAAGTTGAAAGACTAAGATTCGAACAAGGAATGAATTTAGTTAATTCAGATGGAATAATGAACACTGATTCAAATATTGGATTTGGTGGCGTTACAGGAGAGGGATTTGGGGGTGTCAACCAGCAATTAACACCTGGAACTGAAGGACAACCTGGCGCTATGCCTGGAGTAGAACAACCTGGCGCTATGCCTCCGGTTGCAGGTGGTGAGGTGGCTCCAGCCCCAGCTCCTGTTCAAACAGCAGAAAGCAACTATAAGCTTTACAAAATTGCCACTGAAACCATTAATGAAATGGTTTATAATAGAACGATAATTGGAACACTTAATGAACAAAAGTTCTTGGGGGAAATTGACAAAGAATTAAATGCTAAATCTTTAGTAACAGGCAGGGGAAGGTTAGGAGCAACTCCAGAAAATCTTTCACCGGCAGAACCTTGGCAAGTGGTGTGTTCTGGAATCCCTATGAATTATAAAGCATCTAAAGAGCTTAAATATGCAAGGATTAAAGAAAAGCCGATGATTCTTGGGTATACTAAATTAGAAAAAGAACTCTATAATTTAATCGTTCAAATGGGTACGCCTTTGGCTTTTTATGCTCAGTATGAGGCTGGACCGTCTAATGAATATACCTTAGACGGCGCATTCCCTGTAATTAAGCTAGGAATTGAAGCAGATGGTGAAATTTGGCACAATAATCCCGATAAAATCCAAAAAGACCAAAACAGAGATAATAATTTACTAAGACAAGGCTGGACAATTTTAAGATTCACAGACAAAGAAATACAAAAACAGCCTCAAGATGTTATTATGGTAATTAAACAATATATGCAAAAATTAATGATGGCACATAATTTAGTCGGACAATCCGGGCAACAGATGTTATAATAATTTAAAAATTAATACAAAAGAGCTAAGGTATTTGAACTTAGCTCTTTTTTTTGTAGGTGTAGTTTATATTAATAAGGAAAAAATAAATACTCATGACAAAACGAGGAATTAGCGGCGGATTATTAACAATCACTTCGTTTCTTGATGGACAAGAAAGGGAAGGTTATGCCAATAACGCTATGATAAAAACATCTTCTTCAATCAGAGAAGCCGCTAAAATAGGATTACAATCATTATATGCTAGCGCTGATAAAGTCTTAGATAAATATAAAGACTTTGATATAGTCAAAGAAATGAAATCCAGAAAAGACGCTAAATTGCTTTGGGTAAGAGCCAGAGCAATTGATGCTGATGTTGTTAACACAAATGGTGATTATTTTAGCGAAGAGGAACTTACTAAGGAAATGGACTACCAAGGTAAGAAAATGCCCGCATATAAAACATTTGAAGGCGTCCCAATATACACTAATCATAAAAATGATAATATTGAAGAAGCAAAAGGAATGGTTGTGTATGCTGAGTGGGATGATGAAGAAAAATGCGTCTATTGTGTGTTCTTTGTCGATGAAGAAGCTTACCCAGATATCGCAAGAGGAATTAGACTAGGATATCTACATGACGTTAGTATGGGTGCTTCGGTTGATTTGGGCATTTGTTCAATCTGCGGAAACGAAGCTACAACTGAATCACAGTATTGTGAGTGCCTTAAAAAATACAAAGGAAGAACTCACCCTTGTGGAAAGAAATGTTTTGAATATAATTATGGAATTAAATTCATTGAACTTTCTTGTGTTGGTGATGGAGCATTTGAGTCTTGTGAAATTGAAGAAATTTATGACCATGAAGAATTAATTGAAAAAGCAAAATCTGTTGTAAAAGCCGCAAGATCATTAAACTCATCAATTTGTTTAGCGAGTTTTGTAACAGAAGATTATAATAATAGAAATCAAGTAGAAAATGCACTTAGGAAACTTCAAGAGCTAAACAATAATTTTATAAAAGTAGCTCAGTCAGCTGGCACACTAGTTGGTGGGCAAATACTTGGAGCAGGAACAGTTCAAAATGCCACAGTTGTAAAGATACTTCAAGGCTTAGGTATTGACCCATCAAGTAATTTAAACATTTTAGACCTGGTTAATTTAGCTCTTAACTTTTTAGAAGTAGCTGTGTTGAACTTATTTAGCAGAAAGGATAATATTGACTTATCTCACGTTGCTAAATTAACAAAAGCAATGGGCGAGCTTCAGGGAACCTTACAAGATATGATTGACGACGGTATTGAAACTGGGTCAAGAAACAATAACCCTATGGTGCCGCCCACTGGTCAATCACCACAAGGTCAGCCTCCGCAAGATCAGCAAGGAGGTCAACAGCCACAGGCTCCACAAGCCCCCCAGGTGCCCCAAGCCCCCGCCCAAGACACTCAAGCTACTCAATTTGATTTCAATCCTATGGTTGGTAAAGTGGTTTCTCCGTTCTCTCAGAGTACCCAAATGCCTATTGGTGGAGGAATAGTGGCTAGCGAAAATTCTCGCAGAATTGTTTGGGCATCAACTAATAATGAGATTAATGAATCTGTTAAGGTTGGAAAAATAAATAAAATTGGTAGATTTGCCTTAGCGCTTGATGAGTTAAGGAAAGTTTGTGGCATTCCTTTAAAAAATAATGATGAGGTTATTTTGGATTTGCCGCAGAAAAATAATGTAGCATCTAGTGGAGATATAAATAATATGGAACATTTCAAAAAAATAGCACAAGACTTTAAAAACCAGAAAACAGTTGCTGTATCTGTGGACATTAATGTGTCAGACACAGCAGGGAATAGAGTAGTTTTATCAACAGATAAAGGGATTAAGGGATTCCATAATGGCAAATTAACAAATTGGTCACCAAATCTCTCAGACACTCAAATCGCTCAAATGGAAAACGGCAACGGCTATAAAGTCGCCGCTGACCTATTGACTGACTTTGGGTCAGTAGTTAAAACCGCTGAAGCAGAAAATAAAATAGATTTTCTTGTAGCTGTTGACGAATCATTAGAAAAGGTGAGAGAAAATGAACTTGTTGTTACAGGCGATGGAATCAAAGATCAACACAAGGGATACAAAGATTTAACTCTTCAAGAAAAACTTGAAGATAAAAGAACTAACGAAGAAAAAGAAACTGTACTAAATGATCTTATCGGCGAAGAAAGAACATCAGAATTGGTTCATATTATTACTGAATTATCAAATGCAGCTAAGAAGTCATTAGGCGACACTCCACTAGAACTAATGCTTCATCCTGAAATGAAACGATCATCTGCATCTGGTAAAAAAGTCATGAATAATGTTGTTCAAGCTATTGCCAAGACATGTGCTGAGTCAAACTCTAAACCAAAAGATGTTTTGGGCTTTTTAACAACTGCTACATCTAATAAAGAATTTGGAAAAATCTTGAAACTTGCTAGACTAGGAACAAAATCAAGAGAATTTGATGGTTTGCTATCAAAATTTGCTCAAGTTGATAATCTTCCTGAGGCAAAGGACGCTCCAGAACTCGAATCTGGTCCAAAGCCTCCAATGCCACCATTAGGTGAAGAGGTCGAACTACCAGAAGACGATATGCCAATGGAAGGAAAGGCAATAGAAGACATCGCTGATACAGTTGATCCTGAAATGTCAGAGGGTGACATTATGTCAGCATTAACTGTTATTAAGGAAAATTTTGAGGAAGCAGTTGCTAAATTAGACGAAATTCTTAATTCATCTTCATCAGAAAAAGAAACACCTGATGATTTAGATGAAATGAAAGATGTTTTAAAGCCAGAAAATGAATCTGAAGACAAAGATGTTGATAACGAATCAATGAAAGGTGCTGTTACTGGATTAAGTTTAGCCGGAGAAGAGTCTGAAACTGATCCAGAAGAAATAGTTGATACAGTTAACAAAATTCCAATTGGTGATTTATCAAATGGAATTCATGAAGCTAGAAAACCATCTTTCGCAAAAAAGAGAGCCAAAATACAAAAGAGTGCAAGCTCAAGACCTGTTTCTGAGAATATTATTTGTTGGCTAGCTGATGTTGCAAACCATGAAAATATTCCTACAGAAAATATAGCATTGGCGGCAAAACTATTCTGTTCTTATAAAGAGGCTGCCTCTAATATTTTAAGGAAATCAATTAAAACATCAGAGGTTAAAGTTACTGACGAGACAACTCATGTAACAACAATTTATGGAACAATTGACGAAATTGGCATTGATGTAAAAGATTCTGCTTTTAATGACAAATTTAGAGATTTTGCTGTCAATCTTTTAAGTGGGTCAGGATATGAAGTCGATCCTATGACATTTGCTTTAACGGATATTGAGGTTTCAGCAGATGGAATGGTTTGTGGAAAGGTTTCAACCCGCGCTCTTAAAACATTTATTCCCGACACATCTACACCAGAGGCACTTCCTGGTGAATATGTTGACGAAGACAGAGAGATGGTTGAAGATACTCAAGAGCCTTTAATTGAAGGCGTGGAAGAGTTACCACAATTACCAAATGAAGGAGAAATTATGCCAGAAGAATTAACACAACAGCCGGAAAATGTAGTGATGTCAGAGTCCGCTAAATCGGCGAAAAGATTAGCTAGATTAAAGAATGTTGTTAAAATCGCGCAAGGTCTAGGACTCCCTGGAGCTGGTGCGCCAGCGGGTGGAGGAACTCCTGCGGCACAAGCGGCTGGGGGAACTGACCCATTGGCTCAAGACCCAAGCGGAATGGCAGGAGGAATGGCAGATTTAGGGCTTGGTTCACTCACAGGTGCTTCACCAGTTGAAGGAGAGGGTATCAATGAGTCACCAGAACCAGGAACCAAAGCGCCTTGGGGCACAGTTTGCCCTCAGTGCGGTTCTAAAGATGTTGATGTAGCTAACGGCGAAGGAACTTGTAACAGTTGCCAAGCTAATCTAAAATATAAATTTATTGTTGAAGTTGCTCCACCTGAAGACGGAGCAAAAGCAGACGCAGATATTAACGCAGAAAACCCAGGAGAACTCGGTGGTGAGCTAGGGGCGCAGGCTCCGGCGGCACCAGACGCGGCTGTACCGGGGGCTGCTGGTGCGGCATACCCTGCTCCAACGCCAGGGGCAGGAATGCCACAAGTAACTGGGTTACCTGCGGCTGCTTCTAACCTTAGAGTGATGACAAGGGTTGCATATAAAACAACAGCTGATGTTTATGCAAATGCGCTATCCGATAGCTTTAATAAAGAAAGCTCTAAGAAACTCCCAGTTGGTATGATTTGCCCAGCTTGTGGCTCTAAAACAGCCTCAAAGAAATCAAAACATACATATTGCTATAACTGTGATACAATTTCTGTTTCAGAAATTAAAAGAGTTGAAGGAGAACCAGGAGTTCTTGAAGCAAATATTGTATGGATATAAAAGGAGATTAATTTTTAATTAAGAAAGATTAAATATCGACTTATTCTAAAAGGATAAATAATGAAGAAAGACAGTCAAAGCGAACAATTAAAAAAGGCAATGAAAATTCATGAAATTGTCAATTCTGACAAAGATGATTTAGTGGCATGTAAGAAAGACTTAATGACTAAAATTGCTATGGAAGACGGCGATGCCGAAGAAATAGCTATGTCAATAAGAGATATGTTCTTACCGCAACTATTAAAGTCAGAAGGAATTGGCTCATGTGATATGCCTGCCGATTTTATTGGAAAAATGACTGATGAAGACGATAGCTTCGCAGATGATAACGGTGAAACAGAAGAGTTCTCCGAAAAAAATGATGACCAGGGCAATGAAACTGAAAGTCCTGAATTTGATGCTAGTAATGACGATAGCGAAGTAGATGATGAAATCGCAACGATCCACATCACCGTGCCTGTAGACAAAATCGAGCTTGTTGAACAAGCTCTCGAAGAAGCTCTAGGTGGTACTGATGCAAAATCTAAGGATCAAGCAATGGTACACGATACAAATAATATAGGAGATAATATGGATAAAAAAGAAATTGAGGCTCGACAAGAGCTACGACGAACTATTCTTGCGGCAGTTGCTGAAGATAATGAGGTCCAAACTATCTCTCGAACTGAAGGGTTCGAACATTCAAAGAGCGAACAGTTTCGAGAGGAAGACAATCATTCAACTAAAAAGGGTGATTTAACAGACCCAGATTTTTCTACACTTGACTATGCGGAGTCTAAAGTACCGACTATAATTGGTAATTTAGGTTTGACCGAATCAAATACTGCGTCAAAATTTGACGGCGCACCAGAAGACAGAGATGAGTATTCACTTGATTTTGATACATTTGAAGTGCCATCACAAGGTAATGAAGGTCTTTATGCAGACCAATCAATCCCGTCACAAGGAGAGCTACCTCGAAAGAGAACCGTAGCTTCTTCACTTGGTGACTTCGACACTGAAGCTGCTGAAATAGTTCTAGCAGAAGCTTTAAAAACTTCAGGCGTTGAGGACGATGACCTTGCTAAGTTAACATATGCAGAGGCTCTTGAATTATTCAAGGCTATTAGAACCGCAGAGAAAAGTAGCTATTTTCCAGACGGTAAAATGAAAGAAACTAGCAACATGAAAAATGTTGATAGAAAGTCAGTAACTGAAGATTCTCTTCGAGATCAGTCTGGTGAAGAAATTGACCCAGAAAAAGATCATAAAAGAACTATGGCTTACTCTGAAGCAAAAGAAGATAAAAATGCTTATGCAGAAATGCTTAAGAAACTTATGAAGGGTGCTTCAAGTGACGAAGAAGATGAAGATAGCGAAAAAGAAGCTGGTACAGTTGATGTAGAAGCTCCCAACGCTAAAATCGAAGTTGCGACTAAAGAAGCATCAGAGCTTTATAAAGCTCGCCTCAAAACAGCGTATGCGATGTCACACAAATTAGCTTTGGCGGAAATGTTACCTGTCGATCAGGTTGACGAATATGCCGAAGGACTATTACATGACAATCTATCTGTAACTGCAATGATTCGACAAACTAATCTCATGCTACAATCGGCGGCGGCAAATGCAGAGAAGCTTTCAGCTTCTAATTCAATGAAAGCCGTTAAAATCGCATCCAGTGGTATATCCTTCAACCCATCACTGAACAGCGGTTCTTCCGATTTGAGCGGAGCATACGACATACAAAACGCCCTTCGAAACTTGTCTTGGACAGGTTCTAAGGTTGGGATGGAGGAATAATTACGAGAGTAATTAATCTACTAATAGGAAACTTTTAAGGAGAAATATAAAATTATGGCATTAAGAGCATTAAATTCAGTAGTGGCAGCTAATTATAATAAGCTTACCACTGATCCAATTCTTGCTGGTGACATTGTTTGGGTTTTACCAGGCATTAGTGACACTACGCAAAATCCTCCGCTAGTAAGCAGAGCATATAGAAACGCAACATATACTACAACAGGTAGAGCGTTTTATATCGGTGTTGCGGCAGATGACGCGCTTGGTACAAATCCAAACGGCGAAACCCCAACAATGATTAACAACGACGCTGTTGGTTCAAACTTTGTAAATGGATCGGCGTTTCAATCATACACAACCGGCTTCTATGTTGGCGCTAAGAGAGCAATTAGTGACTACAAAGATGAGTCAATCAGCACTGTTACTAATCTTACCGCTGGTGTACCTACATATGCCCAAAGAGGTATCGCAGTTTACACCACGCCTGGTTCACAGTTTGTAACCGACAGATTTGTGTCAACTACAACATCTTCTACTACAGCAGACGCTGGCGCTGCGGCAGTTTTCGCCCCTGGCACACTATTGACAGTGAGCGTTGCGGCAAACCCAGGAAAACTAGTTGAAATGTTGATCGCTAACATTGCACACGGACCAGTCATTGGTCGTGTAGATTTCTACGACTCAAGTGCAGGTTTATTGTACTGGACTCTTGTTTAATAAATAATTAAGGAGAATTAAAAATATGGCATTAACTAAAAATATTAACGAAACCAGAGAACAGATTGTGGCTATGGCTATCGAAACAGCAGAAGGTAGGACCGCACTTGCGCAAGCAATGGTTGAACCAATCAAGAATTCCTTGATGTATCAATCAGTCGGTAGAAAACTTCTACTTGTTGACGAACTTCCACAGGGTGTTCTTCCAAGATACGAAAGAGACGTTACAGCTAAAGCTTGGACTGTAAGCAAGAGAGGCGCTGTTCCTACTTCAGAAATTGAAGCAGAAGAGCTAATCGTTCCTACATTTGAAATTGCAGCTAATCCTGTTCTTCGCTACAGCGAAGTCAGAGCAAGACGATTTTATATCGTTGACAGAGCGCAAATTCGTGCTAAGGACTCTCTACAACGACAAGAAGACACTGAAGTTTTCAAGGTTATCAATGGTGCTACACCATCTGACCAAACAATTTCAGTCGCAGGTAACGTTCAACTAGATCACATTAATGTTGCTTTGACACTTATCGAGGAACACGAGCTTATCGGTTCTAAGATTGTTGTGCCACCAGCACGTTACAAGGACTTTAGAGGATGGGGACCAGAGGTTTACGATCAGGCTACTCAAAGAGAAGTCCTTCAAACCGGTCTTTATGGTCACCTTTTCACCGCAGACATTCATATGAGCACAATGGTTCCAAAGAACTGTGTGTTTATCATGGCTCCTGCACAATACGTCGGCGCAATTCCTATTCGCCAAGACATTACAGTTATCCCAGCTGATGATCCTCGAAGACTCAGATTAGGGTGGGTAGTGTATGAAGAATTAGGCTTTGCTGTTATCAATGACTTCTCCTTAAGTAAGATTTTGGTTAGTTAATTTTAGCTAAAATCAAACTTTAGGTTCAAAATCCTCAGGTTTTCCTGAGGATTTTTTTTGTATTAACGTCTAAATAAAATTACTATTATTGATTTGTATTTTTTTTATTGTAAACTATGAAAAGTTATTGAATATATTCGTATAATATAATATGAAGAAAGTAACATTATCTGAAGAGCAAGTGAAAACAATAAAAGATAAAAATTTAACAACTACACAGATAAAAGATTTTTTAAAAATATCTTACCCAACTGTAAATTTAATTTGTAAACAATATGGAATCATTCCATCACCTGATCAAAGAAAATACAAACCTAATGACAATTATTTTAAAACATGGTCTAATGAGATGGCTTATTTTTTGGGTCTTATAGTTGCAGATGGGCACATAAGATCACAAAATTCTTGTCTATCAATTTCTTTACACGAAAAAGATACACAATCTGTAGAAAATCTAAAGACAGCATTAAGTTACCCCGGTAAACTTTATAAAATGAACAAAAAAGATGGTGCGCCACAGTGTTGCCTATCTGTTACATCTAAAGAGTTTGTTGATGATTTACACAAGCTTGGTCTCACTGGAAATAAAACTTATGATTTCGATTGGATTGTTGGTATACCAAATGAATATATCACTCATTTTATAAGAGGTGTGTTAGACGGAGATGGCACGATAAGTTTAAATGAAGATAAGAAAAATTTTTCTACATCTATTGTTGGTACATATAAATTTACACAAAATATTAAAAACCATTACAACACAATCTGTAAAAACACTGAGGGCTGTTTGGTGGCTAAAGATAATGTTCAAAATTTAGAATTCAACGGTAGATATAATGCTCTTCGATTCTTAAATTGGATATACCAAGATTCAACTCCGTTTACAAGAATGGAAAGAAAATACGAGCTTTATCTGAGACTTAAAGACACAATCTGCAAAGAAGAGCAAGCTCCAAATAATTCAAAAATAAATCAGGTGATAGCTAATGAGTTAAGGGTGAAGCATTCATCTGGAAAAACAGTCAAGCAACTATCTGAAGAATTTGAAATAGGCGAATCATTAATTCACGATGTTGTTTCTAATAAGTCATGGAAAGACGAGGGTTACAAATACACTAAAACAAAATCTGACACAATATATATCACATATGAAAATAAAACACTCACAATCAAAGAATGGGCTCAAATAAAGGGTATTCCAGCCACTACGATAGATCGTAGGCACAGACAGGGCTTATCAATTGATCAAGTGTTGTCAGTTAAAGAGTTACCCAAGGTGAAAATTAATCAATCAGACAGAGACAAGATGGCATATGAAAGGGCTAAATTGGTTCGAGAAGATTATAAATCCGGTATAATAGGAAAGGCTAATTTTGAAAAACATGGTATTACAAAGTCTTGTTATATTGATCTAATAGGAAATCGCACTTGTAAAGAAAATACGGTTTGGTGGAAGTAATTATAAATTCTTTTTTTGTATTAAAACTATCTTTTTTTCATAATTTACATCTGGTGGGTCACAGTCAATAAAACTAAAATCAACTTTATTTTCTAGAACCCATTCATAGAATGCTTTTTGTTCGCAATTATTTTCGTATAAGCTTTTATTTGATCGGTAGTACCATTCATCAAAAACTAAAATTGTGCCCGGACCTATACATGGGTTAATATATTTAAAAACAGTTTTCGCGCTTAAATACAAATCACAATCAATATGAATTAACGCGCATTGTTTTAGTTTATATTGATTTAAGTATATTGGAATCGTGTCTTCAAAAAGACCTTTAAAGAATTTTACCCCTTCTATTTTTGGGGCAACACCATTTGTAGTAAATGCGCTTTTATTTAAGTCTGTACCACTCCAATCTTCTGGTAGTCCATAAAAAGTATCAAATCCAAATATTTCATATTCAGGTGGTAAATTCTTTCTAATTGTAGAAATTGATGATCCACTAGCCACCCCAAACTCAAGGATTAAGTTAAGATTTTTATCTATATATTTAATTGCTGTTTCTATTGCTTTTATATAATTTTATACGCCGTTGTAGGCTAAAATTGCTAAAATTAATAAATTACTTATATGAGCATATTTAAAAAGGCTGCGGTCGCTCCAATTGTTCGCAGTGTTATTTCACAGGGGATGGGCGATGACTATTCGATACACCCTATCGGGGGAGATGATACACCAAAAATGATATCTAGTGATAACTTAAATGATATTATAAATGAAATAAATATGCTGAGGGAGTCCGCGCAATATAAAATTTGGGGTTCCGCTGACAACAATGAAAAAATGTTTAACCAAGGTGTTCTTGATGCACTTCATAAAGTTGTTAATATAATTAAGTCCAAAGTGGATAGTGATATAGACTAATGTGGTATAAATTCTGTAAAAAATACGACACAGCAATTGTAGCGTTGTGGTTTGACAAGAAAGATATTGACAAAATTAAGTTAGATTGTAGTTGGGATAAATTTGAAGAAAAAACACAATCTGATGAGTTTCATTTAACACTAATGTATTTAGGTAATTTATCTGATATTAAAGATAAAAAGAAATCAATATCAACTGCGATAAAAGACTTAAGTGAAAAATATGATGGGTTAGAGCTTACCATAGGTGGTGTTGCTAAGTTTTTCTCAGATGATGCTAATCCGATTGTATTAACAATTAACTCCAATGAATTAGAATCATTAAGGCTTGATACGGTTGATTCTATGGGGAAAATAGGCATTAAAGAGCCAGTTGATTCTCCTAGTTTTATACCTCACATTACACTTGGATACACTAATAAAAACATTAATGTTGAAATAAATAATGATCTAATTAAGCCTAAATATCTGGCAATTAGTTGGGGCGGGGATTTGATTAAATATAGGTTGAACTAACCTAAAATCAGTATCTTATTATATGAGTATATTTAAGAAATCTAACTCAGATTATAAGTCTTCATTATCTCCAGAAGATATAATGAAGATGCCAAATCGCGCAAAGATAATTAAACACGCCAGAGATTGGGTGTATGATAATAGTTGGAGTGAAGAGCCAGATGTGATTGAATCATATGATGACTTTAGAATATTAAGGGGAGTAAATAGGCATTATTCTGGTGGATTAGAGCAATTTCTTAAGGATGGCAACTATGGGAATTTTTAAAAAAGCATTTGTTTCTCCTATTGTTAAAACAGTCGTTTCACAAGGAATTGATGAAGATATAGATCAACAAAATAAAGAATTATTTTCACCAGAGAAGTATTTAAATTATAAAAAAACTTTTGAGCCTCCGTTTAAGGATAAAACTAACAAACCATCTCCTAAAACAAACTATCATAAATACAGTGAAGAAGCCGAATCTGCATGGCTTAAATACAAAGAAGTATATAAGGGTTCAAATTCTCCAATGGAATTTTTAGCTGGTTGGAACGCAGCAAAAGGAATTTCATATGAAGATTTCATTGACGCTGAATTTAGAGACCTTTAAAGTCATCCATGTGTCTAATCCATAGACTATTATATTTATTATAAGAGATATAGGGTAAAATTTCATCCATAACAGAATGTATATATTCATTATTCTGACTATTTAATGCATCTTTTAGTTTCATATAATAATCCTCAAATACATAGGATTTATCTAATGCATCTTCCCATATTCGTTCAAATAACGAAAGAACATTTTGTTGTGAAAGCTTATACCACACATTGTTATATTAGTTGTTTTTAAGGAGGAATACTATTTTTTTTACTTAAAAATATAGTATGATATTCAAAAAGTCTCAAATAGACGATCAACCACCAGGTTTTATGAAAGACTCTTTGTCTGATAAAAAAGAATTAAGTGTTGAAGAATTGGGTAGATTTTTAGAAGAACAAAAAAGAATGGCTCAATATTATAAAGAGCAAATTGAAGATAATTATGATCGTGGATTTGCCCACGGGTTCACAAGAGCAGTAGAAGAGCTTTATAGTTTATATAGGAAGTTGCTTTAAATGTCATTCAATAAAGAAGTTTTCACGGGGCAAATTTGGAAAAGCAAAAGTGGTGGGGATATCATTACCATAAAAGACCGAGTGCCGAAATTCAAAAATGACAGCGATGATTTTAGTGTTTGGTATGTTGACGTTGACAGTGATTACTATCCTAGACACGAAGAGGCTATGCCTGATGATTTAATTCTAGAAAATTTTGATCTAATTCAAAATCCTAAAAAAACTATGAGTAATACAAATAAAACAAACAAAACTGCCAGTATAGAAGAGAAGTTTATAAAAGAAAACCTTGAGCGCCAAAATAAAATTTCTCAAATAGCAAATGCGCTTAAATCTTCGGCATTAGAGCCAAAAAATATAGACACTAAATTAGAAGATGGCAGTGTTCAACAAGTTACTCAAACAATAAATCCATTTGGCAAAGAACTTTTTGTTGTTTCTAATAACAACAAAAATACTGTTACTTTTTCGACCAAACAACAGGTTATTGATTACTTAAAGGAAAACTAAATATCACCTATCATACCTTGGTTAGAAGAACATAAAGCTAAATCCTCGACATTTATCAAATTGTCTCCATTTAAATTAGCTTTTTGATAATAATTTGGGTGTGTGTGATATGTAAATAAATGGGCAAAAATTATATTCCAATCAGTAGAATTAACTACATTATCATTGTTAACGTCACCGGTGGTTAAATAAAAATCAAAGTCACTATATCTAGTGGTTAAATAAACATTTCTGTATCGTTTTCTCAACCATCTATCTCCGTCTGCTACAATGTCATATTTGTCAGCAGAAAATTTATCAATTTCAACATGATAACTTAAGTCATCTTTAACAGCTACCACAACCTGATATAGCATAATTGTTGTGTCTGGTATATAAAACGAAATTTCTATATAATTATTTTCTTTTACACTTGGGTAATAATCGTCAATATTTAATGGATCAAAATTTTCAAAATAAGCATGTCCTTTCATTATGTAGGCATTACAAAACGAAACCATAAACAATGCTAATAATGTGAAAGTTTTTTTCATATTAGTTGTTGTCCGATGGGCAGTTTAGCGTCACCGCCCATTTAAGTTTTAATGGATTCATATCAGCTATACATCTGCAATCGCCGCTAACTAATGAATTTGGTAGTAATAAAGCTGACTTTGTGCTTTTAACATGACCATCTGCAAATGCAACATTTGTGTTTTTTGTGTGACGATCAGAGAAACTTCTTCCGATTGCGTTGACTGGCACAGAACTCCCACAGCGAGAATAGTAATCCCAATTACTAACTATATATCCTTTATATCCATAATTAGTGTCTCCATTAACGCTATCTGCTAAAATTATATTTTTATAAGGATACTGCATAAAGCTTTCAGACAATCTTAGTGGCGATTCATCTGATGTCATGGACAAATCTTCTCGTCGCCATTTACCCATATGAATATTTAGACCTATGCTTTGTTGTCCGCGAGTTGCCCATGTGTCACCGTATGATTCCTTAAATTTACCAGCTGATGGGCAGGCAAATATTTCTTTGCTTTTAGTATATGGCTGAATCATCCAAGACCATATTTTTGTGTTTAATGGAGTTGTTTCTCCTGAAAAAGTTTCTTGGGCATACCCCATATAAACGCCCTCATAATCTGAAGCGTACATCATTATTCCATAAGAAAGTTGCTTCATATTATTGGCGCAAGTTGTTTTTTTTGCAGATTCTTTTACTGAAGAGAATACAGGGAATAGCAGTGCGGCTAATAACATTATTATCGCAATTACCACTAAAAGTTCGATTAAAGTAAAGGCTTTCTTCAATTTAAGCACCTATATAGTATAATTACTTGTATTATTGTGTTGCCCTATGACAAATAAAAAAAATATCCATATTTCTATGGATATTTTTAAATCGCACTTAAATAAGTTATTAATCTTGCCAATTAGGGTCTTTGGCTTTATTAATTTCTTTTTGTGTTTGTGCTGCTTCATTGGACGTTGGTTGAGAATCACAACCAACTGCACATAAATACACAACAAACAAAATACCCGCGAGAATTAGCTTCATTGTGTCATTCCCCAGAATGGGTAATTCAAATTTGGATTAACTGCCGCTAATCTTTGTGTAGATGTAGCAAGCCCTGGAGCCATAGCTGTCCCTGGTGCGTATTCTGCGATTGTAGGCGTTCTACCGATTAACTCGCCCACTTTCACGAATTTAGCGTGACCATCTGCAAATCCGACCGTAAAGCCTCCCGCTGATGTTCTGCTATTATCAAGTTTAGCATTATTCATTGTGCCGTCGTTATTATTGCCGTCATAAAGATCGTTAATTAAGTGCTCTCTTACCACGCCTGGGTAAACTACAACATTGTAGTTACCGTACTCTGCATTAAGTACACCATGTGGTAAGATTGAAGTATAAGGATTACTTGCTTCCATAAACAACATTGTTTGCGCAACTGACCCCAGTGAAGTTTGTGTCCCTCCAGTCCAGCTATTTCTAAAAATTCTTGCTGACGAAGCGCCTTGACTTGCGTCATATGTATTTAATGCGCCTGTGATTGAAGAGTTGAGAGCGAAGCTGCCAAAAATTTGACCACACCTCTCCCATTGACCGCCAGCACATCCAAATCCATCTTGGACGTTAATTCTGCCCTTAACTGGGTGCCAAAAAATATCAACATTTTTCATATATGGCATTACCCATTTTTGCCAAGAAAAATGGTTTAATCTATTATAAAACCCCGTTGATCCGTTGGGAGTACACCCTTGACCAACTGAAGCATTATTAGCCGCAGTGTTATTGGCTGGGTTTAAAGAAGAATAAGGCACACAATCGTCATTCCTTGCATATAAATCATCATAGTCTGATGTGTATAAAAACATGCTAGTTGCTATTTGCTTCATATTGCTTACTGCAACAGTCTTTTTTGCGGCGATTTTAGCTTGTGCAAAGACTGGAAATAGAATAGCTGCGAGGATGGCGATGATGGCAATTACTACGAGAAGTTCAATGAGAGTAAAAGCTTTTT
>JACCDG010268857.1_pt1 | contig 56903 bp, 73 predicted proteins | sample 7442471 | NCBI WGS metagenome assembly JACCDG01 (sample SAMN15323444, study PRJNA562643) | freshwater metagenome | isolation source: river surface water | place: USA:Blue River Watershed | collected 2017-08-17 | reverse complement strand
TGTTACAACCTAAGTTACAGATGTTACAGCCTTTGTAACATTTTTTTAGAGCTAAGCCCTTGATATTATTAGGTTTTCTTCAAAATGTTACAAAGTTACGGAAGTTACGAAAAATATATGTCAACTTCTCTACGGAGATATAAGCTCTAAAAGATAAGCTCCCGTGTAGTAATTTATATATATATTATTTTTTATAAATAATAATAATAATAGAAAGAACCTAGGCTCCACAAGGCCTCCCTCTTTTTAGAGAAGTTGATATATATTTTTCGTAACTTCCGTAACTTTGTAACATTTTGAAGAAAACCTAATAATATCAAGGGTTTAGCTCCAAAAAAATGTTACAAAGGCTGTAACATCTGTAACTTAGGTTGTAACAAATTTACTAAGTCCTTGTTTTTAAACTAGTTTCTAAACCAAAGGTTCAAACTGGTATAAGTAAGTAGAGAAGAGTCATAGACTTTTCAATGTAGTATTCATTTTATAAAGAGAGAGAAATATCATGGGATTTAAAATCGAGGCGACTGATGATACTGGAAACTTGTTTCAAGTATATTGTTCAGGAGACGGTTTAGCAGCCGTATATGTTAATAACGAAAAATACGGAAGTGTTCCTGCTTCATGGGCCAGAGGTCTATGGGAGGCAGTACCCTTTGAAGGAGATGATATTCATTTTGAAGAGGAGGTGCCCGAGCTAGGGCATTCATGTACCTTAGCTGCCGCAATAGCTATACTGGGGGTAGCTAAAAGAATGTCCTACCATATTTCGAGAGACGGCTACGACTGGTCTCAAGACATGTCGTAGCTAAAAAGAACCGCCTAATAAGCGGTTCTTTTTAGCTTAGTTACAGAATCTTATACATAACAACCGATCTAGTTAGGTATAAGACAATACCGAAGTAAACTTAGGTAAATTTAAAATGAGTGAACGTAGAAACTATTCCAAGAAAGAGCGAGAGAGTATGTCATTACCAGAGTTATATGCCACAGGTATGACCACACCCTCTTTTGAGAAACGTATTAAACTTTTGGAAGATTTTACTAAAGTATCTCCTAATTACTGTGAGGCCTTTTGTAAACTACCTGAAAAAGATAAATGCTATGGAGACGCGGATCTAAGAGTTCGAAATAGAGATAGGGTTGACGTCCTGGTTTTACTACCTAGTCATCGACCCAATGAAAGAACTAAGTACGGCAAACAAGTCTATGGTATGTATAGCGACAGAGATCACTTAAAGATCGTCGATTTATTCACCAAAGAGTACTTAAGGGACTTTAATGTCGAAGTACAGTACTTACTCAAGTGTAGACCTAGTTACACAACTAAGTTAACTGCCACTACCTACAAGAAATGTGCCCCCTACACTGAGAGTATTATTCGTAGGGTTAAACCTAGAGTCATACTGTGTTTAGGTAAAGAGGCGGCTCAAGGTTTAAGTCTGACGCCCAAACGAGGACTTGTCTCCTATCTGGATATTGAAGAAGGAGTTAATATCCCTGTTTTGACTACTCTTCACCCTAGAATTACTATGATGATTCGCCAGAACTCCTCTGGAGATTTTTGGGGACCTGACTACTTAGATATTATCCGTAGGGATTTTATTAAAATTAATCAAATCTTAACTGGTAAGACCAAGTTACGTAACCTAGAAGATGTCATCGAAGATTTTGTGCGTAATCGCCTGTACATCGCACAAAACCTACAAGATGTCTATAAGATGGCCTCCATGATTAAAGCCATGCCTAAAACTAATATCCTAAGCTACGATACGGAAACTAATACACTAGATGCTTGGGAAGAAGGGGCTAAATTTCTATCGAATCAGTTTACATTCAGACCAGAGGGTTGCAAAGACACTATAACTTGGGTGGTACCACTATGGCATAGGGAGAATCTTCAGATAGATGCAGATAAAGCGTACGCTATTATCAGAGAGATACTAGAGGATGAAAGTATTGCGAAGATAGGCCATAACCTGAGCTTCGACTTCATTTTCAATAAAGTTGTGTACGGAGTCGAAATCAAGAACGTGGCTTTTGATACTATGCTACTATTACATAGTATTAATAGCGGGCTGCAGGGATTCTATGATCTTAAGACGTCCACTGCTGATCTCCTATTTCCTCTACAGCTTGGCGGGTATGATGACATCCTAGATCTCAAACTGCTGAAGAGAAGGGCGGAGATGGAGTATAAGAAGCAGATGAAGGCGTATGTAGAGTACATAGGTTCTGTAGACGTTCTAGAAGACTCTCAGCCCTCTATAGCTAACGATAGCGAGGAGGAAAACGATCAGGCTACTGATATAGTAGTTTCAGATGTGCGTGTATTCTAGCCCCGTTATCGTTTGATTATGAGCATATTTAGGAGCCACTCTATGAGCCTCGATAATGTACCTGACAACGTACCTAGGTTAACTAGTCCTTGCCATTACTCTTTTAAGATGCCTACTACAGGAGAACCTCTCACCTATATAGGTATAGAGGCTGCTCCTGATAGCAGTGATTGGTATAGGTTTACCTATCTCTATGGAGCTACTTTAAATTCTATTGAAGTAGACAAAGATCTTAATATCAGATGGGAAAACGGTGTTTTAACAATGGAACCCTATTCTAAGATTGAATTTCTCATTCCAGAGATACGCCTTAGTCTAGCTCTCCATGTAAACAGCCCAGAAGATTTCTTTAAAGGCAATGCTACGGTACATGTATCAGAGGCTCAGGAGTTGGGTCTGATTAATACGCAAAACTACAAGCTACTACAGGGGATGCTTGGAGATCGACTACTGGGTGCTATTAATCTCAAAATAACTCGATCCACTGTCCGTATAGAAACAGTGGATTCCTGCGTGGTTAATGAGGGAGAGGTACCTACGTTTAGCGATGAGACTAAGTAATACTAGGTATAAGACAAAAGGAGCTATATAGCTCCTTTTCTTTTGGAGGTTTAAAATATGAATTCTGTTCTTCAACAGTTTTACAATGATATACAAGCTTGGATTGAAGCCGAGTTCCCAAGTCACGAAGTTTTCAAAGAAGATTCTGGTCTTTGCTCAACATTACAGAGATATCTAACGAGTAGAGGGGTCACTTGGGTATACGATCATCCTGCCTACCTTGAACTTAATTCCCAGTTTACAGAGGAAGGTTTGCATAAGGGGCTCCCTTTCAATACGGGAGGTGAGCAAAGAGATTATTTTAGCGAATTCGTAACTCGTTCTATATATAAGAATCACCTTCGTTTAGCGTGGATTAAAAGACACGCCAATTCTTCAATTAGACTTAGAGGTTAATATGGCCAGTGATTCTTTATACAAAGTTAACTTGGACGAAGTGGCTATCGACTTGGGTATAGGAGTAGTAAGAGAGCCTATGGAGAGGGAGATTAAAGGCATGTGTGTAACAGGAGCCAAAGGTAAAGACGGTAACTACATTAGGCACATCATTTTAAACAGTACCATACCAGACGTTGAGAGCCGTTTCTATTTAGCTATGTGCCTTAGTCTTATACGCTCCAAGCCGAGTACTATTGTCGTTAGAGGTATCGTTGAATTTAGCACCTTTACCAAACTAGATATTTTAAGAAAAGAGGTGATCGAAGCTTTAAATATGTGTATTCCTGGAGACAAACTTTCCTACTTTTTTACCGAAGATCTTGGAGAGGACTTCTCTAATACCTACTTAACGGAACCTGTTATTAATAAAATGGCTCGAAAGTTTGGCGTAAGTCCGGTAATTGCAACTTTGAGGCTAATGGTATGAGTAAGATATCCCTACCACTACTGTGTATTTAATAGAGGTGCAAATATGAAAGATAGACACACTATTCTCAACGAAATGGTGCTTAACGTAGCCGATATCATGGAAGCAAAAGTCGAGTATTTAGAGCTAGTTGCACAGCAATATGAAGAAAGTGGCAACATAGAACGGGCAGAAGAATGGCGTAAGGATCTACCTAAGATCCAAGAAGCGGTAGCTTTAATTAGAAGCAAGAGCGGCTGTTGTATTTGATTGGAGGTTAGTATGGTTTACTTAGCAAATGCTATAAATAGAGCAGATGGTATTCATCTTATATCTGCAGATACGCCTGCAGACTGGCCTATTACCGCGGGTACTTTAGCGGCAGCCAAGGCTAAGTGCACAAGAATAGTTTCAGGTAGGTCTAGGTATAGGGGTTGCGTCCTAGTTCTAAGAGACGGGGGTCGTATACTAGCCTGTAAGAAAGAAGGTAAGTGGTATGACTACTGTTACGAGGAAGATTCCTCCCTTACTCAAGCGGAGATTAAAAAGAAGCGACATGACGAGATTTTAAAACAGGTGACTGAGCTATTACCCCTTGTTATAGAACGTGTTTCTACAACTTCTCTAGAAAAGATATTACTTATATTGAAAAAAGCGGAGAAAAAGTTATGAACTTAACCGATACAACTGCTGTGCCTATTATGGTGCAGGCTCTACAACTTTCCGAAAGACTTTCCGAGTCTAACCGATACAAAGAGGAAGTTATTGCGAAATTGGTGAATAACCACCCTTTAATTCAAAGAGCTTGGCAAACAGCCATCTTTTATCACCGAGGTATTGACCATCGCCGCAAGTACACGAATGATTGCTACGAAAATCATCTTTTAGAGGCCTGTATCATAGCCAGTATTATTGCACCTAGATTCAAAGAATTTTTTGAGACGATTGTGTGTGATGACATGAACTACTTACAAGTGCTGTTTACTTGCTTACTCCTCCATGATGTACTAGAAGATACTCCGTGTACCTTCGCTAGTTTAGAAGAGAAGTTCCCTGCCGAAATAGTATTCTTAGTGAGATGGATGACTGATGCCGATTTTCGCAGACGATTAAACTGGAAGCACCTACCTCTATCTCGTAATAGAAATGTCAGATTAATTTGTAAAATTCATAAACTAGACGCTTCAGTAGCCCCTCCTGATCTTATCGGCAGACGGGATACTCATTTACTTCTACACTTCGCCAAACTATGCGACCTGATTAGCAATACTTGCTCTATCGTTAAATATGATCAGAAATTCGCACCTCAGTACTTGGCGGAGAAATGCTTGGTATTAGACAAATTGTTTTACTTCCTTGTTCAACACCATTCTTCCGACTTCTATGATAGTGTCCAAGAGAATTTGATCAATGAGGTTTGGACTTGGCTTGCTGAAATTTGCTTTAAGACCAGTTCTGAAGACCTGAGAAAGAAAGCTCGGAGTATGAATGAGTTTAGTAGACATGCTCTTTCAGACTTAGGTCTATTTGAGAACTTTAAAAATGACTTGACGCTATTGACTAGCGTCCTAGAAGCAGGGTTACTTGCCCTTTATAAAGACGAACCACGGAGACAGAGGATATGTGGGTTTTAATTTTAACACTTATCTCTACACAGAGTTTACGCGACCCTGTTATTAAAAATAGTGAGCAAACCTCTCCAGCCGTGTCTGTTGAGAGTATCTCTGGTTTTACAAGCCTTGCAACCTGTAATGCGGCTGCTGAGGCTTGGATGTATCAAATGAGAACTCCTAACAGACATGAGTACGCAAGGGTAATGCCAAACCAAGTTAAAGCGTTATGCGCTAAGCAGTGAGGGCTAACGCCCCTTTTTATACAGAGAGGTATTATGAAATTTTTATTATATAGTAAAAGTAGAACTAGGCGTAGGCTACAGGATGTGAGAAAGGCTCGTCGTATGTGGCCTAAAGACTTTACCGTAGTGTTACCACTAGGATTCTGCTATATAGACCGTCGTGGTAATTTAAAAATAGGTTCTCATAAGAGGAGATATAGACCATGTGCAAAGAATCGTATCTAAATGATCTACTAGCCAAACAAGCAGCCCATTTGAAGAAAGTTGCAGCTAATACGGAAAAGCCATTCAGACCCTGCCTACATGATAAGTGTAGTGCATGTCATGGTACTTACGTAAGAGATAACGGAACTCGATGTGTTCACTATATATCGTGTTCTTGTCCAAGATGTTCCAACCATAGTACTAATGTGAGTTATTAATATGAGTACTACTTTTATTATACTGATACACAGGTACTCTATACAGCGAAAACCTTTATTGAGGTAAGTGGTATGGCACTTAGCCGCAGAAAAGAAGAGATACTCCAATGGACAATAGATAATTTTAAAGTATGGCCACCGTCTAGTTTCGAGCTAGAGGTTCCAATGCCTGCAGATTGTGACTTTATAATGACCAACGAGAGCTGTCTGCCAGCAGTGGTGTGTAAGAAAACTTTTACAGTAGTTACTAGTTTAGATTGGTGGTACCGCACTATGAAAATTAAGGGGCAAGTAAATGGCATACGAGAGTGACCAAGAAAAGTTAGCCTATCTATTTCATAAATGGCTAACGGTAGATAACCCTGTTACTAAAAGCGGATACAGGGTCAGAGCTCTGACTTTATATTTTGAAATGTACCCTTTTTACGGAGGCTGTTATGAATGAAATTCTGTGGGAAGAATAAGAAAGAAGATTAAACACAGGCCTTCGGGCCTGTTTTCTAAATAAGTTTATATATCTTTTTTTAGTTTCTCAGTTATAAGAAGATGAGAGGTGTTTATAACTGGCACACTCTCCCTACTATTCTGGAGCCTATAATGCAAAAACCAGTCTTACCTAAGATTACATACGAGGACTTCCCTTATGAAGATCTTCTCGTTTATGGCGGCTTAGACACACATGTTACGTATGAGTTATTTAGACATTTATATCCCCGTATTACAGAGAAGCCTGCTTACTATCAACCTAATAAGTACGGTCAGATACGAGGTATTAATGCACCTTCTATTTTGCAAGAGCATAACGAGGTAAAAAGAGATGCCTTGAAATTTATGATTGAGCTAAAAGTAAATGGACTGTTGTACGATCAAGTATTACATGCTCAATACCAAAAAGAAATGGAAGAGAGGATGGGTATCCTTAAAGACGCCATCTTCAGTGATGTAGGAGAGGAATTTAACTTAGATTCAGCACAAGAATGCAGCAGAATACTTTTCGATAAGCATGACCTTAAAACTGATATATTGACCAAGGGAAACGCCATGTCTACTAGTGGCGATGCTCTTAAGCAAATGTTCAAAACTTATAAATTAGACTGGCTTAAGAACTTGGCTGAGTATGGCGATATATCAGGAGCTTACGGGAACTTTATCAAAGGCTACGTTAAGAAATACGTTAAAAGGGATGGGAGAATCCACCCGAATTATAACTTACACGGGACTAGTTCTCATCGAATATCCGGAGATGAGCCAAATCTTCTTAATATCCCGTCTCCTAAACATGGTTTTAATATACGACGTCTTTATACAGTGCCAGAAGGCTACGCCTTTCTGACCTTTGACTTTTCATCTTGTGAGGTGAAGATTCTAGCTGCTTTATGCAAAGACGAGAAAATGATGGAAGCTATTTTGAAAGGGTTGGATTTCCACTCTTACACAGCTTCTCTTATGTACAATATTCCCTACGACGATATTGTAGCTGCGGTTGATAGCGAAGATCATCCTCAGCACAAATTATTCAAAGGGTACAGAAAGAACGCGAAGTCCGTGACCTTTAACACACCAGAGGCCTTCATCAGAAATGGTGGAGTGAAGAACTTGGTTAACTCGGTTAAAATCTGACCACGTAAAGGTGAAGACAATCCCGAACTAAATTGACTTTGTAGCCCCTACATTTAAGGAGTACTACAAAGCCTTAAACGCATAACGACTAGAGCGCAAGCTCGTAGGGGTTTAGAATAACTCCGAAACGCCAAGCACCTGACCGCGTAATGGCGAAGGTGATGATATAGTCTGACCGTCTATGGAAACATAGAGAGGAAAATGGATAATCCGTAACAGAAATGTGGACTACTTTACGGCTCTTCTGTAGGTGGCGTTGCCGCCAATATTGGATGTAGCATCGAAGATGCTCAGAAGATCATCGATGCCTACTTTAACGTATATCCTAAGATTAAGGAGTTTATTGATATTGCTCACGAGAGCGCGAGGTTAAATCACTGGGTTTACTCCGCCTTTAACCAACGCAAGATGGAATACGGGTTAATGGACGCCTTTAAAGGCACTCCTGTATTCAATGCCTGTCTCAGAAACGCTCAGAATAACCTTATTCAAGGCCCTGCTTCTACGCTTGGGTTACTAGCCTTTATCAGATTCTCGGAAGAGATTAAGAAGTTAGGCGGCAGAGCAACGTGTTCTGTGTATGACAGCATTGAGTTAGAAGTACCTACTCAGCACTTAGCCAGAGCAGTTGAGATAGGGTATCAGTGCCTTGATGACTACCCTTATGAGGCCTTTGATTGGCTAGACTTTAAAATCGGATGTGATTGTGAAGTAGGCTACAACTGGGGGCAACTAAGAAAGGGTCATAGAGGAGTCACTCAAGCAGAGTGTGAAAACCTATTACTATTATCAACTCACGAACACTGAGTTAGAAACAGGGGGCTTTATGCCCCCTGTAGACTAGTTACCAGAAGATAATGAACCCAATAATCCAATTTAAAAGGTAAGTAATATGATCTACAACTATATAGTATTAGTATGTATGTTAGCTCTGATCTTTTCAGGTATTTATTACCTAAGAAGATTGCTGTTTATGAGTTGCAGTACCGAAGTAAAAGGGGACTATGATGTGCCCGAAGAATCTTCCCCTCAATTTCTTAACCACTGTATGAAAGTCTGCGATGAGAACCTAGATCTGAAGAATAGAATCAGATCCTTAGTGCATGAAAAAATGGAGGTATTAGGTATAAGAAAAGAGTTACAAGACTATTTAATCTCACGAGCTTACGAAGATTTAATTATAAATGCTAGGGTTATTCCTACGATAATTGAATCGTGTAACGTTGTTACCATAAGTCAATTACCTGAAGTACCAAGAAGCAGGTTACTAGAGAGTATTCGAGTGTTAGAAGCTTTTGACTTAGCATTCCAACGTTCCGATAACTCTGAGAACTGGTACCTAAGAAGAGACGAGATTGACCTTGTGACTTCTAGATTTAATAATTCGGAGAGTAGCCAATATGTCAGAACTAAATCCAATAAAGACTTTACCTTTGTTACTGAAACCAGTAAGGGGGAAAGTTAGAGTATGGCAAATTCGTGTTGTCGATAAAGGAGATTTTGCAGTTATAGAGACCGAGTACGGGCAACAAGGATCTAAGATCACAGTCACTGAAAAAGAGGTAAAGAGCGGTAAGAACATTGGCAGATCTAACGAGACTACTCCCTATCAACAAGCCTTACTAGAGGCTAAGGCAGCTTGGACTCTAGTAAAGAAGGATGGGTATGTAGAGGACTTAACTACGTTTAAACCTACTATGAAGCCAATGTCCTACCATACCTTTATGGATAATCTTAAGAAAGTCACTTGGCCAGCTCTTACCCAACCTAAATTAGAGGGTATCCATTGTGTAGTCAGGAGATGTGGTAATTCTATTGCATATATGTCTAGGGAGTTAAATTTATTTAGCACCCTAGATTATATGACCGATCACCTGCTAGCCATTCTTGAGGATGGTGAAGAGGTAAGTATGGAACTCTACGCTCACGATACTACGGATCTAATGGCTAAAGGGGTACCTGATCATCTTAGAGTTTCCTATATCCAACGAGTATACTTCGAAGATATCGTATCCCTAGTGAAAGACCCTGACTCCGAAGATCTACGTCGTATTCTACTAAAGGGATATGTTTTTGACCTCAACTCTCCAAATATACCTGTAGAGAAAAGGTTAGAAGTATTGTCTCATCGTATCGAAATGCTTAGAGACGATTCTCCTATCCTAGCAGTACCTTACTATGAGGTTGACAGCCTAGAAGAATTCTTAGAGATGCACGAGGAGTTCAAACAAGATGGGTACGAAGGGTCTGTGTACAAAAGAATGGGTAGTCTGTACCAACATGATTACCGGTCATACGATGTACTAAAGCATAAAGATATGATTTCGTTGGAGTTCCCTATAGTCGATGTCATAGAGGGAGTTGGTAGATTCAAAGGCAAAGCTGTGTTCGTGTGCAGAGCTGATAATGGTGCTACCTTTTCCGTTATCACTGCGGGTAAAGCCGATCTAAAGGAGAAGTACCTAAGAGATAGAGATACGTTAATAGGTACTGGATTAACCGTTCAGTATCAACGACTGACTAAGAAAGGAGTGCCTTACCTACCTGTTGGGTTGGCACCTAGAAATTACGAATAAGTTAAAGGGGCTTACGCCCCTTGGAGACAAGTCCCATGAGACCTTTTGTTACATCGCCCAGAGTTGAACAAGTTAAAACCCTCTTAGAGAGCATGGTTCCAGAAGAGTTAGTAGAAGTCCTAGACTTCATTAAAAAGAACGATTTGGTTCGCAAAAGTGAAGGCAAGATTGTTTATACAGAGTCTATCTATATGGTAGACATTACTATTCTATTCACTCATTGGCCAGTTAAAAAGTGGTCTAAATTATACTCATTTAGGACACAAGGAGAAAGAGACCTTTTCCAAAGACGAGCTGTAGAAATCGTCTCTCAATTTACCAAGTACAATAGTATTGCTGAAGGGGCTAGTATTGTATCTAGAACACTTGGTCCAGTTACTCCAGAGTTTCTAGACAGTATGTGTAATATGAATGACCCTCTGCCGAAGTGCTTTCAACCTGTTTTCGATATTATTAAAGGTAAACTGACTGAGGAGGAAATATATGCAATTAACGCCTCGCTTGCTGAAGGGTAAGGTGCCGACGTTTAGTAAATGGTGCCTACTAAGAGATAAAAATACCCGTACCTATTTCCTAGTCAAAGAGTCCTTGATTGAAAGTTTGTTTAGAAATAAGTCACTACTGAGGTCTTACCTCAGAGAGTTAAACTCAGGATCTCCTTATATAAACCCTTCGATACCTATCAAGAGGGAAGATGTATGTAGCCAATTTTTCAAAAAGATAGGAGTCCCTCCCTTCCGTACCCCTGCCGATACCTCAACTCAGGTTCTAACCTCTTACCTACTAAGTTTGTACAGGGTTATGAGTCCTGGTAAAAGCAAAAGTATCTTACAATTAGCTAAGGAAATACTGGACGAAGATGACGATTTACTTTTAATGCAACTAAGGGAAGAGCGGGTAACCCTATCTGACTTACACAATAAATATGCCCTGTCTGAATCCAAACAACCTACTACTGCTAGTCATTATATACCTCCTCCTAAGAGAAGAGGTAAAGGGCGAAATATTAGATGGTAAATTAAACTTTCGTGAGGTTATATATGTTAGAAAGTATCAAACAAAGATTAATACAGTTATTCTGTAGCCACCCTATCTCTGGACGTAAAGCTCGTTTATCAAGCAACGATCCATCCATATTATATGGCGACTACGTAGTTACATACTGTGGTAAGTGCGGGAAAGAACTTAGTAGAAAACCTACCTCTAACTTCAATGGGGCAGTGTCTAATAAGAACGACAGACGTGACGAAGTACTAGACTTTAGTTACGAGGACAGTAACTTCGGTTACGATATAGCAGAGAGACTTAGAGTACCCTCCGCGGGGAAGTGTCCTATTTCACCTACTACGTCTACCTCTTATGATCTTAGTAACACCTCTAAAGTAGAAGACGTGTGCCAAGAAAAAGAGAATGTGTCTCAAGTAACTCAAAGGCATATAGAGGATCATAACAGATGGTACTCTTCTGAATTGGTGTCAAAGTGTCATGAGGAAGTTAAACCTTCAAGCAGTAGCCACCACGGAAGTCACCACCGAGACTACGAGAGTAGTAGTGGTTATAGCGGCAGTGACTCTAGTAGTGGTTCAAGTAACGGTGGTTATAGTGGAGATTAATTATGAGTAATGTAGAAAATAGAGACCCAGACGGTGTTATAGACGCCTTTCAAAAAAAACTCAGTTTGTACACAGATGGGCAAACGATGGTTTTACCAAACGGGTTCCCAGTCATCTCTAAGATGAATGAGTATGACTTACACTTGGACTACCAAGGCTCTAACTCTGTTTTAATGAGTTGTGGTAATAAATGGGAGTTACGGCTACCCTCTGAGAAGGGCACTGATACTCTGAAAAGTTTAGTTGAACTTCTCAAGACGAGCAGTACCTATGATCAGGTTACTATAGAAAAAGATGCTGCTATGCTAGTACAAACCCTTCGTTTATCAGACGACTATTTCGGAGATATTCTCTCCAGTATTCATCCAGTATATGTATATATTACTGGCAGTGATTATTATAGTACTCTTAAGACGATTTCTACGAATAATCATACTCCTAGTATCAAGGAGGAACCTATTACATACCAGAGTAGTATACGCATATACGTAAGAGATGGTATGGAGCAGTACGGACCTATGAGTAGTAATTTACTCTCAAAGTGGATTAGTAAATACACTCAGGAGTCTGCTAAAGGTGTAGTAAACTTCTGGGTGAGAGAGTTCTTCTATTCTGGTAGAGACCAGCCAGATGGCTCGCTTCTACGTAAAGAGTTGGATAATATAGGCAGGGCAATCGATATCACTTTTAAGAGTAATGATAGAGAGAGCCTCAAGAATACCTTATCCTATCTATCAGATCTAATCAGAGTCCTACCAGGACTATACTTTCAGGTGCAATGAAAATATGTCTAGAACAAAAACCCATACCCTAACTGTTATTAAAAGAACGGTTAGAGCAAGGTACCGCCATGTGAAAAGATCACAAGATTTAGAATCTTTGCCTTTTCGTGATAAAACTTTAGGTGCAGCTTGCCGTAGACATTACGAGGCGGAGCTATCTTGTGAGGGTATACTATGACCGATATTGTAGAATTTTCCGGAAATAACAGATGGCTAAGTAACTTTTGGCCATCTCCTGTTTGGCTGGACGGATTACTTTTCAGTAGCGTAGAAGCGGCTTACGTCGCTTCAAAAACAACGTGTATTGAAACACGTCGAATCGTACAGCGTCTTAGAACTCCTTCCGAGTGTAAGAAATTCGGCAAGGGTATCAAACTAAGAGATGATTGGGAGTCTATAAAAATTGAAGTTATGAGGGAGTTACTCAGACAAAAATTTGCCAAACCTTCTATACTAGCCGATAGGCTTATAGATACAGGTAACTGCCAACTAATAGAGGGTAATTACTGGGGAGATACCTTTTGGGGAGTCTGTAAAGGTAAGGGGGAGAATTGGCTAGGTAAACTTCTAATGGAGATACGTGCCGAGATACAAAATAAATAGACAGTGACTAGGCAAGAGAATACTTGCCTAGTCCGTCTTTTTTAGCTAGAGTGCAAACGTCTAGGCTACCTTAGAGAGTTAAAAATGGCTAAATACGTATGGAGAGAGGCTACTTGCGATACCTGCGGGAAGGTGGCTTCAATTATGATAAGAACCGATGAGCCAGAACCTATTCTGTGCTTTGATTGTAAACCAAGAACACGTATAGAGAGCGCACCTCTAATTCGCACAGGAGCCCCTGCAGTTTCAAAGATTTCAGGGTTTGGAAAGTCGTTTGACGACTTTGATAGAGATTACGATCGTATGAGAAGAGAGGGTGCATGATGGCTACTTCCGGTACTATAGCAGTTGACTTAGATGCAACTTTAGCTAAATATGATCATTGGAGAGGGATTGATCATATTGGGGACCCCATTCCGGCTATGCTACAGAGGGTAATCTCTTGGCTTAATCAAGGTATCAAAGTTGTTATCTTCACAGCCAGGGCATCAACACCAGAGGCTATCCCCTTTATACAACAATGGTGTTTGAGGCATATAGGCGTGGTGTTACCTGTAACGAATGTTAAAACCTTCGATATTATAGAAATATGGGACGACCGAGCTGTACAAGTCATTCCAAATACAGGTCTTAGAGCCGACGGTAACTAATCTATGAATGTTTATCTAGGTATTGATCCAGGGGAAGTTAATCTGGGCTGGTTTCTGCTTTCTGAAGATAGGGTTAGTGTCAGAGCAGGAGGTGTTATCAACTTTTCTAAGTTCGATTCCTTACATGATGCTACAAATTCTCTTTGGTCTTGTATAAGTGAAAAACTGCCAGAGGGTGCTAATATCATTTCAGGTGCAATTGAAAGGTTTGTACCGTACCAAGGAACTTTCACAAACCAGTCTGAGCGAGTTTGTGAAGTTATAGGTTCTTTAATATATTGCCTAGCCGCTAAGGGTATAAACTTAGTGAAGGTACGAGCTATAGATTGGAAGAAATCTATTTGCCAATACCTTTTCCTAACGGAGCGTTTTACTAACCCTTCTTCAAGCTTCGATAAAGTGTATAGTAAAGCAGTAGCTAGTCATATAACCAATGGACTGGTTTTCAAAGTAAGTCATGATGCTGATGCTTGTGGTATAGCTTTCTATGCCATGTGGTGTCACAAATTTCCCAGAAAAGTTCGTAACAAATAATATCCAATTGGAGTAGTTATATGTCTATTACAGTAGTCAAGAGAGATGGCTCTTCTGAGATTTTTGATCTCAGTAAGATAGAAGTTCATGTCAAAGAATCATGTAAAGGATTGCGAGTTAATCCAGATGCACTCTTAGAAGATGTATTCAAGCAATGCAGAAATGGTATTAAGACTTCTGACATCCAACGGGTTCTAATCACCACTGCTGCAGAAAAGATATCTCTAGAGGAGGAAGATTGGTCATTGGTTGCAGCTAGAGCAACCTTACAAGATATTTTTAAAGAAGTTACTGGCGGAAGTTTCCGATACCCCTCTTTAAAAAGCTATTTGAAAAAAGGGGTACGTATCGGGGTTCTGAGCAAAGAATTAACTTCTAAGTTTGATCTAACTTTCCTCGACAGTAAAATTGATGCTTCTCTCGATAGTAACTTTCATTATCTTGGTCTAATTACCTTACTCGATCGCTATTTTGTACGAGACGAGAATCTAAAACTGCTGGAGTTACCTCAGCATTTCTGGATGAGAGTTGCTATGGGCTTAGCTTTAGCCGAGGATGAATCAGTACGTAATCAGAAAGCCGCTGAATTCTACGAAGTTATGGCCAACTTTGAGTATATCCCTTCTACTCCTACTCTATTTAACTCTGGTACCAATCATCCTCAGCTAAGTAGTTGCTACCTAACTTCGATGGGAGATGACACCGGAGCTATGATTGGCGGAACTTTATTAGAGTGTGCGTTAGATAGTAAGTTTGCCGGGGGAGTAGCAGTAGACCTAGGCTACATTCGCAGCAGAGGTTCTTACATTAGATCTACAAGAGGGAAATCAGCGGGTGTTAATAAATATGCCCACTTATTACAAGCTGTATTCAATGGGTGGGATCAAGGTGGTAAACGTAAAGGAGTGGTCGCCCCGTATCTACCCGACTATCACGGAGATCTGATGAGTTTCTTAGACGTTAAAGATGTCACAGGAGACTTCCGAGAACGTGCTATCGATACCTTCCCTGCTATTTGGCACTCTGATTTGTTTATGAAAAGGGTTGAGAAAGGGGATGAAACTTGGAGTGTATTTGATCCCAATGAAGCCCCTGGCTTACATGATGCGTATGGCCAAGAATTTGAAGACATGTACTTAAAACTAGAAGAAGAGGGTAAAGCTGTTTTCACATACGATATTAACGACGTGTGGCGTAAACGTATCGGTAAATCATTTGAGCATGGGGTGTACTTCGCAGGTTTTAAAGATGAGATTAATCGTAGACGTATGCAGCTAGATGGCATCGTACATAGTTCTAACTTATGTACTGAGATTTGTCTAAACACTAGAAATTCCTCAGATAGTAATCCAATTTCTGCAGTATGTAACCTTGGTTCTATTAACATGAGTAAGATATGCCCGCTCAGAGATAGAAAGCGTTTTGAGTATGTCGTAAAGACTGCTGTACGTATGCTTGATAATGTAGTTAAGTTTGGCTTTGTACCCCATAAGTACTCTAAGTTATTTAACAACTATGAGCGCGCTATTGGTCTAGGTATCATGGGTTATACCGAGTGGTTGGCAAGTCATGGTATTGACTTCGAATCTAAAGAGCATCTTCACGCTTCTAATACTCTGATGAAGTATTTTACTTACTACGGTATCGAGGCTTCATGTGACATTGCTGAAGAACGTGGTGCATATCCTGGCTTTAAACATAGTCGATGGGCTAAGGGTGAACTGCCCAAAGATACTGCCAAACAAGCAGCGATAGATTTAGTTGGAGGAGCGGTTTCTTATAACTTAGAAGGTATGGATGAAGAAGCTCTACGTATTCGCGTAGCGAAAGGGGTAGCTAATAGTCACATCTTTGCTATTGCTCCTACTGCCACTATCTCTAATATCGTTAATACCATAGAGTGTACTCAGTTACCTTACCAACTCTCTTACATCAAAGAGAACTTAAGTGGGACGTTCAATGTAATTGCACCGACTCTTAAATACCGTTTTATGAGTCCAAAGACGGCTAGATCTATCGATCAAAATTGGGCTATCGACGCAGCTGCTGTACGTCAAATCTGGTTAGATCAGGCACAAAGCTTGAATTTGTATATCCCTACTGATAGAGATATTGAAGGACGCGAGATTGGATCTTGGTATATATCAGCTTGGAAGAAAGGTGTTAAGACCGTCTACTATCTAAAAGGAGTAAGTGCTTCAGAAAAAGCTTCTCTTAATAAAGTGGATAACGCTGTCTTAGGTATCCTTAAAGGTATTCGTACTTCTACAGATAGCGTAGAAACTCCAAAGATTTGTAGCTTAGATAACCCCGGCTGTGAGTCCTGTCAGTAATAATAGGCATTAAAAAGCCGCTAAAGTAAGTATAAGACTTTAGCGGCTTTTGTTTCCGATATCGATGGCAGTTGATGTCGGAAAGTGCTTAAGGAAACACACGCAAACAGTTTAACACGTCTTGATATTTAATAAATAGTAGGAAGACGAATTAGAGGTAATTATGTCTAGAGATGTTAGTAACACGGTAGAGTATGGCGAAGGCTATAGTGCCTTCGAGAACAAACACGGTAAGGAGTCATGTCCCTACCGAATAGGCAGCCAGTCTTATCGAAGATGGCTGGTAGGTTATGAAGAGGCTCGTGACGACGCTCAGGAATCTACTTCGTTGCCACAAGTAGAAGAACCTATTGACAATGATATATTACAAGCAGCAGTAGAGGAAACAAAGTATGTTTGATACGAGTACTATACAAACCCCAGAGCAGATTGTTTCGGCAAGAAGAGTTATCTTAGGACCAGACGACTCTTATCGGGGCCTACACCCTCTAAAGTACCCTTGGACAAGTGCTTGGTTAGATACTGCAGTTAAGAATCACTGGTTGTGGAATGAACCTAACTTACTCAAAGATATCGGACAGTACAGAGAGCTTGCTGACGAAAGTAGAGAAGTACATGACGATTCTTTGGCATTCTTGTCCAACTTAGACGCCATACAATTAGGCAACTTAAGTCTTAATATCTTACCCAAGATAACTGCTCCAGAGATTAGAACCTGTCTTAATAGACAAGTTTGGGAGGAGGAGATTCATGTACGCAGCTACTCAACTTGCGTAGAAGCAGTTTGTACAGACAAGGTGGCCATCTACAATCGGTACCAGCATGTTAAGGAATTGGCTGAGAAGAATAAACTTATCGTTTCCCAGGCTAACGCTCTTAACAACATAGACTTTAATCCAGGCACCTTTAACGTAGCTTGTGTGGCCAATATGGGGCTAGAGGGCATTCACTTCTTCTCTGGTTTCTTAGGTATGTATGCGATGATACGTCAAGAACGTAGGATGTTCGGTGAGCGTGAGATGATAGCGTACATTCAGAGAGATGAAGATCACCATATTGACCTATTTGGACATACTTTAACAGATGCTCAGACAGAGAACCCCGACTACTCCTTTGCATTAAATCCATCTACAAGAGACGATGCACTAGAGGTTATCGAGAGCATTGTTAAGTGTGAGAAGAACTGGTCTAGTTTTATTTTCAAAGAAGGCAGATGTGGTATCACCCCAGCTATCTCTGATGAGTTCTTAGAGTGGAGAGGTAACATAATTTGTGCCAAAGCAGGATTACCTCTGATTTATGGTAAACACTTAACTAGATGTCCAATTCCTTGGTTTGAGCAATATTCAAGTGTCAGCAAAGAAGGTAACTTCTTTGAAACTCGGCCCTCTAGCTACCAAGCTGGCAGTGCCTTAAAATGGTAGTTATCACCCTCTTCGGAGGGTTTTTTATTGGAGACGATACTTGATACCAGACTCAAATTCTAAGTAATGAAGGTATAAGAGTATGAGCATCCGCTCGTTAGTTAGGAGTTTGTATGAAGATCGAAGAAGTGGAGAAACGTTTTAAAAATGCAACTTCAGCAGCACTTGGTTCTTTCGGTGTCTGTATGATGAATTGCTACAGAATATCACAGGAAGTGAGTTACCTACCTAGTTCCCTGAAAGTATTACGTAGTAGTAGCCTATTTGCCGTGGCTGCTGGTGTAATATGGTTTTTTATGCCTAGAGCATTTACAGATAAAGAGGAAGATGTTAAGAACGAAACCAAAGTAGCATTGAATGAGCCTTTAAATATATTCATTAAGAGGGTTATAGAAAGCCATAAAGAGCAGTTAGAGGATATAAAACTCAAAAATAGACCTAGGACTAGTTCTAGCTCAGGATCTACATCGCGGTACTCTTGGCAGAGTAGCAGTAGCTCCACTTCAGTAGTTGTCAGAGGGTCTATGTTCGACCCTTGGCCTCTACCTTCTGACGAGAAAGATCTACGTGATGACACTCCAGACGAAGATGAGGACGAGTACTCAATAGAAAAAATACAACGTAAGATGATGGAGGACGTGCTAAACGAAGACGAGTGGGAAGACTACCTCCAAAGAGTCGAGAATGGAGAGTTCGATGATGAGCTTAGTTAAGGAAGTAGTTGGCAAACTAAGGGTAGAAGATTGCGGCCTAAGAAATCGCAATTCTAATGAGCACGATGCAGAGAGGCAATACTGTATTCAGTCATCTAGTTTCCAAGCAGAAGGTGAGATATATTTCTACAGCAAACCCTCTAAGTTAGATGACACCTTAGACGATTTACTAAAAACAAAGTCCGTTTCCGCAGGGGCTACTAGAACCGTTTATGTGAATAGTTCTAGTAGCGTTGCTAGTGATCCAAGTAGGAGGAACCGATTCCTCACTAGGGATCCTATTTACGCAATACCTAACGGAGATACTAAAAAACTATTGACTGATGTTGTACAAAATCTAACTGGACAAGAAGTGGAACCCGTAGTGGAACTCTTCCTTGATATGTTAGATGAGTATGTATCACCTAGGAAGAGGAGATTTTAAATGACTGAGGAGAGAATAACTCTCCTCTCTTTAGAGGTCTTACAGACTGATTTAGAGGGGTTTTCTGATCCTGTAACTGACCTTGTATATAGGTCTGAATCTGGGTTAACCGTATCTTTACTAATGAGTAAAGTAGAGGAGATAGTGACTAAGTATGACTCTCACAAAGGGTCACTGCCTATTTTAAAAGACATGCTACTGGAGAAGATACAATCTTACCTCATCACCTTAGCTGAAGACTCAGTACAGGAAAACTACTTCTCTAGCAGTAGTTTGTGTTTCTTATTGTTTAACGTATCATTATTCAGAGACGACTATGACCGCACTTAAATACGATTTAAATAACTTTCCTAATTGTTTCGATTTAGCAACTGCCAAGCCTTTTTATATTGGTATCAATGGTCTGGCAGGTGCTGGGAAAGATACCTTTGGTAAGATACTACGTAAAGAGATATCAACTCTATTTCATGGCCAGCTGCCAGCAATAGAGCACTTTGCCAGACCATTGAAAGAGGCTTACGTAGCTCTATATGGTAGAGCACTAGGGTTTAATTACTCAGATACAGAGGACTTTGATTGGAAAAAGCAGATTAACCCTTTTACCAATACTACTCACCGTAGAGAGTTACAGTTAATTGGTACCGAGCTTACTAAGAATAGAGTGGGTAATGAAATGCTACATACTCAGCTACTGTGGGCAAGGACTTTCTGGTGGACACCCAGTGTTATACTAGTACCAGATCTTCGTTTTCCAGATAGCGAAGTACCCTTTATTAGAAATCATGGCATAACTGTTAAGATTGTAAGACCTAACTCTGACAATGTAATGGCGGAAACCTCTCATTCTTCCGAGCAAGTGTTACCGGACTATCTTTTTGACTATGTAATTAACAACGACTGTGATATAACTAGTTTAGGTCGCCTAGCTAAAGACTTAGTCACGGAGCTATTCTGTGATAGCAAGGTGACGCCAAGCAGCGAGTCCTTCAAGGACGATCTGATTCGCTATGTTCAACATAGACGTAGTAGATAGGTGACTGATCATGGCAAAAGCAAAAGCAGGTTTGCAATTAGTACAAAAAGGTCTTGCTAAACTTGTACCTCAAACAGAGGCTCAGCAACTTTGGAAAGATACTATCGAGTGCAATACTATTAGCTTCGGACTAGGGCCTGCAGGATGTGGTAAGACTCATATACCCGTTGCAATGGCCGTAGAAGGTTACATAAAGAGTAGTTACGATAAAATAGTAATTGTTAGACCTGCTATTGAAGCTTGCCATGAAAAACTAGGCTCCTTACCAGGGGATATGTTTGATAAGATGTCCCCTTACCTACAGTCTGTATTTGATTGTATGTACGACTACTGGACACCTAATGAGATCCTTAGATTAGTAGAAGAAAATCAGATTGAGATTGTTCCCATCTCTTTTATGAGAGGTAGAACTTTTAAGGATGCTTTTATTATCGCGGATGAGTCTCAAAATCTGACGGAAGATATGATGCTGATGCTTATCACAAGATTAGGTAAAGGATCTAAAATGGTTATTGAGGGAGACTTAGATCAAAATGATTTACCGAAAAATTCTAAGAGTGGTTTACACAAAGCCTTAAAACTCGTAGGTCTAGTAGAAGATGTAGGAGTTTTTCAGTTCACCTCTAGGGATATCGTAAGACATCCTCTATTACAGCCTATTATAGAAGCGTGGCCTACTTTATGAAAATTTTTACTATACCTATGTCGGAAGACCAAGAGTCCGATGCTATAGACGGACAACTATATAATCTACCTTGGGGGTTTACAGTAGGAGAGAACGACTATCTTAATACCCAATTCCAAGAGCGAGGTCTCAAAAGAGAATACTACACACATTCTTTTGATACTAGAAATTACAACCATGTTTTTACTTTAAAAGAGAGTTAATTGTGAATTATTTACATATTATTCTTGCCGCGTTAACTTGGACGATCTTTGGCGTGTTCTTTGTTAAGTACGTTAGGGATCCTAGAAATCTCTTAGAAAGCCTTGCTTGGATATTTATCGCAGGACCTATGGCTTGGGTGCTGGCCATCTATTTCTTCCTAATCCCTTCTAAGAGAAGACGAGCCTTAAAATGACTCAAAAGCCTCCTTATGGGGGCTTTTCTTTTTAGCCTCTTGGAAATGGTATAACTAAAATATATACACTAGAGGTTATTACCATGCTAAGACTTAAAGCTTTATTCGATTGTTTATACTTCGCCTTCATACCGAGTTTTGTATACGAAGATGAAAGCCACTATGGTGACTCATTTTCAGACTACTTAAACCACATAAAGATAAATGCCCGTGTAGCTAAACACTGGCTGACTGGTACGGAGACGGAGGGAATGATACGTCTAGCCAAGAGCAAAACTACTTATATAAAGTAGTTAAGGAGAAGTGCTGTATAGGCACTTCTTTTAGCTCATTTTAAAAATCTGCTCTTTGAAATGGTATAAGTAAGTAGAAAAGAATCATGTCGGTTCTTTCTTTCTATAGGAATATTATTATGAGCAGCTTAGTATTGGTAATTTTATTAGCAGTTATTTGGACTATTTCTGGAATGGGTATCTTGAAGAATACCAAAGTACCTCCTACCTCAATAGCCTACCTAGTCATTGCAGGTCCTCTAGCTATAGTTGGGTTCCTGGCTTGGAAGCTTTGGTACTCTCCTAAGTTAGTTAAATAAAAGAAAGGCTCCGATTTTGGAGCCTTTCTTTTAGCTTAGTTATAAAACTTAGCCTTGTTGACTTTGTTTTAAAGCAGCCATTTCTTTTTCATGCTTACGTTGGTACAGGTCTGTTGCACCCATTGCCAATAGCCCCTCAGAGCCACCGATAATGAGTGGAGCGTATTTACCACCGAAGTACTTTTTGCTTACATGATGACCTAACGCCCCTAACCCTAGTCCCATAGCCGCGTCAATAGCTCCTGCCGATAAAGCCGGTTTCCAATCGTGGTCTATAGCCTGCTCAGCAATCTTAAGTAAGTACGGGTTTTCAGCCGCCTCTTTTTTCATTGCTTTATAACCAGCAATACCTGCTCCAGCTAGGGATCCTACCCCTAACCCTACTGCGGAGCCTTTAGCCACCTTCTTACCAAGCCTCTTAAATTCTTCTCCTAGCGTTTCTCCCACTAACTCAGGGTGGGTTACGGTGCCTAAATCATATAAGTGAGCAGCCATACTAGCCCCTGTAATAGAACCTAGTCCTCCTCCTATTAAAGCACCTCCTGCCAGGGATCTGTTTAAGTTTGAGTCGTCGGCAGCCTCTTTCTGTAGAGCATTTTGTTTTTCGTCTGATACATCAAGTAAAGAAGGATCTTTATGGACTTGATATGCAGTATATCCTGCTCCAATAGGAGCTAAAAGGGCGGCTCCAGCAGCCCCCCACTTACCTGCATTTTTTAATCGAGATAAGGCAGTACGTCCTGTACTACTACTACCTATGGTTGCACCTAGTACCCCACCTGCCACTAAACCATGTGCAGCCCCAATACCGCCCCCGATGGTAGCCACGTCCCCGAGAGTAGGTTTGTACTCACTCTGTTCGGCAATCTTAACTAGATAAGGATTTTGTACTAAACTCATTTCAATAACCTCTTGAGCTTGTTTCTGTAGAGCATCTTCACGAGCTTGGTTACGAATATAGGCAGAATAGCGACGTACTTTCTCTGCGTCATCAGCCTTTAGTTTATCACCAAGACGAGTTGCATCTAGTAATCCGGCAGCTACGCCTAAACCAGGTGCCGCGGCTGTAAAGCCTGGGTGTACGTGACTTAAAGCCTTAGCTGCTAAATGAGTACCTCTACCAACGGCTAACGACTCTACGGCTTGATTAATCTCTGGAGTCATCGCTATATGGTAAGGGCGAATCACCGCATTATCTTCGTGAATCTTAGCTCTTGCTTGATCTTCTGCTACACCGGCCTGTTTGAACAAGTAATGAGGAACAGACGCGGCTGCTCCTGCAGCTCCCCCTAATAACCCAGAGGCTGCTATCAAACCTCCTCTGGTATCCTGTATAAAGGTAGGTAGGTAACCTTCCGTCTGAGTCTCAGCTTCTTTTTGCATATCCGAGACTCTTTGTAGGTATGGATTCATAGGCGGTTGCTCCAAGTTTATATCAATTGCGTGGTGTGCTAGATGGTTTACTACGCTTGCTTTCTTTTCTTGATTGCGGCGGTAGTTATCATACGCGAATAAGGCCCCTCCAAGAGGTATCCCTGCCATAGCCCCATACTTCATGCCTTTTAGTATGCCAGAAGCCATGTGCTTCACTCTGGAGGTAGGGGTTATTTCCATTAAATCAGGCTTAAGTAGGGGTATCTTATTAGTGGCCTTATTGATATCCGCCTTGATACTGTTGAGTGCTTTTTGAGTGTCTAACGACATCTCTCCGCCAGAAATGCCTAATGAGCCACCGGCTAAACTCCCTGTTAAAGCACCTACCGTGGCTCCTACTGCGGTGGGTTCCAGGTACCCATCTTCTGCTAGTTTAGTAAGGTACACATTACTCTTTGTAATACTCTTTACAGTACTCATCATGCTAACTCCTGACGTATCGTAGTTCTCAAAGCCTGTTTTAACTCTTTGTTCTGCTCATTCTTTTGATTTTCAAGGTAATTACGACGAGCAATCTCTACAGCTGTAGCCATACCTCCAGATAGAGCAGTTAATCCAGCGGTCATCTTAAGAGTGTTAGCTCTTAGAGCCTTGTTTAACCCTCGTTGATGAGGAGCTGTTTCAAATCTATCTTTGACTTTTAGATTGGAGTACTGAGCTAGGCCTGCTGCAAAACCTGGGATAGAAACCCCTGCTGCAGGGGCTAAAAGGGATATGTCTAAGTCAGACATCTCTGCTATTTTCTCTAAGTAGGGATTACCTACGTTCTCTATAGTAGACATTAAGATTCGCTCCAAAGCCCTAAGTTACGTAAGCGAGATGGGCAGACGACCTCCCCTCCTGCGTACCAACCAGACTTTAAATATAGAGGTTGATGCTTTAGAAGTATTTTAACTGGATAATCTCTATTTTCTTTTTTAAATTGAGGTGCTCTAGGAGAATATAACTCTACGTTATCCCACCACAGAGAAGGGTCTTTGCCATTCTTAGCAGTCAGCTTCTCGTCTCTGTAAACCCACCCTAGGCCTCCATTATACCCAGCCAAGGCCTTAGCCCATCTATCGCAGGTATACTTAGCGTCTACTTTCCCATAAAGAAAGTTATCGTATTTAACTAGTGCTCTTATAGCCCACTTAGGGTCTTGTACTCCCTCTATTCCTAAGCTAGGGAATTTAGAAATAATCCACTTTTCAGTATCAGGGGTGAATTGAGTTAACCCTGATGCAAACGCACTTTTAGCACTAGGTCTCCATGCCGATTCTTGATGTATCTGAGCGGCAAACATGGCGATAGGAGCTGACATTCCCATCTGAGCACGAGCTTCTCTGATTAAATATGACCTATACTGCTGCTCTCTAGCTGGTATATTAGCATGAGCGTTATAAGTAGCTATAACCAAGATAATCATTAACACATTGAACAAGGTCTTCATTGTATATTCTCTCCAGATAAGGGTTATCTAACGAAGCCGCCTTAACTAGGTTCATAATACCTTGCTGTATGGCGTGTTTCTCATTAGATAAGTTATCTAAGTACTCGTCGATAGACTTAGCTTTATGGCCTACTACCTTATCTAAGGCAGATGGAGCTAGGGTAGAATGATACTTCTCTACAATGACGTGTCTCTCTTCATCTGGCAGATGCTCATGAGATTTATAACGACTTGCCCTAGCGACCACTTGGTCTATCTTCGACTTGTTAAAATGAGGTTCCATAACTTGAACCATCTTAGTTCCTTTAAGGTTTAGTCCTTCTGTACCAGATGATGATACTAAAAGAGCATCTAGTTGACCATCATTAAATGCCTGCTTGAGGGCGTCCTTCTGCTTAGGTTTAAGAGTACCATCGAATATCTCTGCTTTAACTCCATGTTTATCAAGAAGTTTTTTGTAAGGTCTTAACCCTGAGTCAAGATAATTTGAATAAACTAAGCCTTTAAAATTGGGTAAGGATCTCTTATGATCTAGAAAACTCTCCAGCATTTTCTGGTGCTTAGGAGAAGTATGATCTTCGTGTTGTAATCCTTCGACAAAAGGGTGAATGGCGTTAGAGGCTTGTCTAACCCCTGTACTAAACGCATTTAGGTTAGCACTTTCTTTTTTATCTAAGGGTAGCCCCATACGTATTTTCCAACGTATGTGAACAGGTACCTTACCTTCTAGATAGTGATAGACTTCTTGTTGTTTTTTATCCATCTCTACCTTAATAGTACGTTCCTCAGAAGTAGGAAAATCCTCTGGATTAACATGTTTAGCATCGTGGTGATCAACATGCTTCTTTAAAATGTCTTTTAATTCTTGGGTATTCTTTAAGTAAGGTACAGTACCAGCCGTTACGCCTAAGAAATGTTTAGCAAAGAATCCTGGCTCTACCTTACGCTGCCCTACGTATCTATCCTCGAAATCCTTTTGAGTGTCTGGGAGAACTTTTTCACCAGCAGCGGTATTAACAAGCACTGCTATGTCATGTGGTTTATTATAGGCAGGAGTACCAGTCAATAGTAGGTTGCTCTCTGATTTTTTAAATACTTGACCTAGTTCCGAAGCTCTCTTAGTCTCCTTGTTTCGTAACCTATGTGCCTCATCAGCGACGACTAAGGCATGTGTTTTATGCTTTAATTCATCTATTCTATTAGCTGCTTGCTCGTAGGATAGGATACTCACCCTTGGGTCACTGATATCAATCTTATGTTTTATAGACTCTTCTTTTATATTACTGACTAAGGGAGCAGGGACAGTAACTAAGATATCCCCACTCTTATTTTTTAACGTTTTCTCAATAGCTCTCAATGCTGTCAGCGTCTTACCACTTCCCATAGAGTGAGCTGCAATTAGGCCTTTTGTTTCATCCAATCTAGACAGAACTCTCTTTTGATGCTCTTGATCGTTTGCCAACATCTCAGCTATTTTAACTAAGTAAGGGTTAGACGTTGTTAACATTGCAGTATCTCCTATAGTCCTAAGCAAACACCTAAGATTACCGCCACTGTGATGATAGATCTACGAATCATACTAGCTTTGATTAATCCGACTATTTCGTCTTGACTACCTTCGGGCACTTTATTTAGCTGCTCTACTAGAGTAGATACGTCGATTTGGGGGACTAACACTTTGTCAATCCAATATGCAACTACCGCAGCAATCGTCACTTGTGCTAGTTTATAGATAAGCACTGGGATTTGCTGTGGGCTGATAAATAAAGCGACTGCGAGTGCGAGTAGGGTAATCACTACAGATAAAACACGTAAGCGTTTGGCATCTAACTTAGAGGATAGTTTCATGGCATCTCTCATTGAATTAAAGAACAGTTATTTGGGAAATGGTCGGGATAGCGGCCACCTCATTCTTTAGACGTAAGGCCGCGCTCTTAATATTATCAATAAATGAAATAGCTGTCTGCTGATCTGGGAAAACTTTGCGTACAGAAGTGTGTCTGACATACTTATTTCCGAAAGTAGGAATAGCCACCCCGCTCCAGATCTGTCTGCTTTGCAGATCTTCTGCCCTAGCTACTGCTAAGTAATCTCCGAGCACTGCTGACCCCGTATTCTCGTATAAAAAAATAGCAGTAGGCAGTACTGTATTTTCTATTAGCTCAGCCGTCGCTATGAACCCTTCTGGGTGATGCTCAATAGTTGTTCTAAGCTTATCCATGATGTACCTCTATTAGTAATCTACTAGTACTATATCTTACCTCATTTTAGAACAAGTTTCTGAAACAGGTTTTTAAACTGGTATAAGTAAGTAGAGAAGAATCATGCGGGTTCTTCATTTTAGAGAGAGAGAAGAATCATGTGGGTTCTTCATTTTAGAGAGAGAAAGATTATGAGAAAGTCAACTGCACAACGTATCGTATCTAACCTTATTCATCTAGGTTCGGTATGCCTTGCCGAAGAATTTAGTAAAGGGATGGACACCAAACACAAACCTTTACTCCAATTAGCGGTATTTACTATTAGTACCATTGCTGGTCACCTTGCAGTGAAAAAGCTGAAAGAAGATTCTGCGGATAAGGCATGTGAAGCATTTCACGAAGACAAACTCGCTACTGAAAAGTAGCAAAAAGAACCGCCTAGTCAGCGGTTCTTTTTAGCCCTGTAAAGAATAATATCTCTCAAACTAGTTTCTGAAACAGGTCTTTAAACTGGTATAAGCAATTGAGGTGAATGTACGCCTCGTATTTTAGAGAGTAAATAAAATGGCTAATGCAACTAAAATTAAAGTATCTATCCAAACCTATACATCTGGTGGAGTTTTATCACTTCCAGTACAGGCCGAATCATGCGGCTATACATGGCAGACTGCCGAGGTTAATACCACTAACCCTTACTCAGTCTGTGAAGCACTCTATGCTTCGCAGACTTTATTCGACCCTTGGGACTCACCTAGAGGTACGATTACGGCAAATGTGGCCGTCCAAGTCACTTACCCTGACGGACGTACCCGCGAAGTAGGGGGTACCCACTTCGTCACAATTGACGGCCTTCGGGCTGTCTTGAACAAGTTTAAATAACTTGTTCTAAAGAACTGCTCACAAGGCAGTTCTTTTTAGCTAGTTTTCAAAAATCGCATTCCAAACTGGTATAAGTAAGTAGAGAAGAATCATGTCGGTTCTTCCTTTTGTAGAGTAATTACTATGAGTACTAACAACGATCACATCGATAACTGCGAATTAACAACAGTGGTTAATCTTGTTGACCAAGCAAAATTAAACTCCGTTTCGGAGTCTGGCAAGTCTCACAGCCGTAAAATTGGTAAGTTACAACTAAGCATTCCGACCCCTATTGGAGCAGCTTGCTTAATCTTGGAGGACTATGAATTTGACGGAGCTAAACGCTCGATTGAACTCACTGAACCTGAAAACGTTGTAGTCTCACCAGAGACTAACCAGCTAGACGTTATCCTTAACAAGGACGGCATCGAAGCTGCCGTGTCCGTTATGACAGCCATGACAGGCTTCATCGGTATGTTGGCGTCGAAAGACGCTGAGACAGCTAATGCTCGTCGTGAGCATGAGGTGAAGATGATGGAACTCCAGCACAATCTTAAAATGCAGGAACTACGCCTGCAGGATGAAATTAACGCTAACCGCCACGAGCGGGTAATGAAGGAGAAGACTTATAAGGTCTAACCTCTAAAGAACCGCTCACAAGGCGGTTCTTTTTAGCTTACTTACGAAAATGGTAAGGGAGCAGGGAAATACACTGGGTTAAATAACGTGTTACCACCAGATCTGTACAGGAATAAGGAGTACAGTTTACCTACGACATTCGTAATAGCTAGAGTCTCCGAGTTAGTAACTTGTGCAGAAGTTGGTACGAATACTCGATTCACCTCTCCTTTCCATCTGCCTAGTTCGACTGAGTTATAGCCAATACCAGAGACTACGTTAGGTAGATTCCCAAGTACTACTTCATTATACTTAGCTACTAAGTTTACGCCAGAGACGAGGAAATTTCTCTTAGGATACTCTGGGTAAGAAACTGGGATACTCACTCCAAGATCCAGTAGCAACGCTTTTAAACTTGGCCACTCCAAGTTGTATAGAGGTATCAACTGCCCATCTAGCAGCTTTACCTTAGATGAAGATGATATAGTTGTGTAGAAGGGATATGCCACTGAAACTGTGTCGCCTGTGTATCCTGACAAGTCTCCGTTACCATGTATCCAATTTGTACCACTGCGTTCCCATTCTCTATCCTCGCTTTTATCTGGAGGTCCTGCATACGTGTAATCTACCGACCATACGTTTACAGGTAACGTGTACTTAGGCCTAGCATCTAAAATCAAAGACAGGATTTCTTGAGCTATAGCAGAAGTTAGTAAACCAGAGATATTAAGCTCAACTAGGAACGTGTGATACTTAAGGTACTTACGCATAGCGTAGTCTTCAAACGAAGATTCCTCTGCGATTGGACTAGAGGTCGCACCTGGGAACAGATATGGAGGTAACGGTAAACCTACCCACCAATTATCTTGAACTGTATGATCGACAATTTTAGCTACTGTAGCTAGTTCCTCTCCTATCTCAAGCAAATCTCCTTGAACGACATTAGGAGTAATACCAAAAGGTACAGTGTAAGAGTTATTCTCTGTTACCACAACATAGTTGGCGGATTCTTGGTCTTTCCTAACTAGTAGAACCTCCTCAGAATCTTGTGCTACAGGAATACCTAAAGCTAAGTGAATACCTCTACTTAGGAGAGAAACAGTAGGGCCATTTAGGTATAGAAAGTATAGACCTTGTATGTACTGCTTATATGTCTCGGTAGAAGTTTGAGGAGAGATTCTTACGAATTTGCCAAAGTACCTGTACAAACTCTGTTCATCTATCTCTGCGTCAGATAACCAAATACTGTACTGAACTACTTCAACTCCATTTTTAAGAATCTTACGAGCAGGAAAATCCATTTCTGCTAAAGGCTTGTAAAACTCGATTTGGGAGCCATCCTCAGAGAATCCGAAATGTACATCTAGCTCATAACTCTTCTTAGGTAGTAAAGGTCTGTCAAAAGCATACTTAGCAGATAGCACTTTCTCTTTTAGAGAGTACGCGATGGAGAAGCCATCCGAAGTAAGCTCGTCCTCATCTATCAAAATGAGTTTAATACTATGATGAGTAGCCTCTCTAATATTAAATAGATCGGAGTTAGTACATATTTGTAAAAACTTTTCGTAGATAATAGATAGCTGAAAAGAGGTAGATTCCATCGTTCTTTCAACTAGCTCTTGATCTTGGAACCACATCCTCCAGAAGTCTGATAGGCCATAGGTGTATGATTGAATGCCGTAAAAGGGCAGATTCGTAGGAATACCTTTATAAGAAACTCCAGATAGCATCATCTTCTCCTTACACAGAAGTCACTTCTTTCAAGTAAAATCTAAATGTTCTATCTGGATCGAGTACTGAAGATATAGACCCAGTCGTATGGTTAAATAAAGTATCTAAAAGAGTATACGTCACTGAAATGCCAATGTCTAAACCGGACACTTTACCTTCATTTTTCACTGCATCTAAGATATCAGTTACTACTAGTCTCTGGCCTGGCTCTAATGTAGCTAAAAAACTATACACTGCGTTGTAGGCATCTGCAATCTCTGCGGCGGATAGAGCTACGTTACCAACTTTTTTTAGATTAATAGTTAAGTAGTAGGTATTTAGTACTCTGCCTAAGTAATCCGCAGAAACTACTCTTGTAAGCTCATCTTCTAGATAAGATTGCAAATCGTTTACGCCTTCTACCTTTAGCATGTGAAAACTAGCCAAACTTGGAGTTGATACACCAGAGAACTGTACCTTAATAACCTGCTTTGGGCTGAGTCCATAGTCGTTATCATTAGACACAGGTTGGAAGTCGTAAGAAGTCGTTAATGGATTATACACATACGCACCATACGTAATGGTAGGTATAGTGGCGTTAGGGATATCGTCAGTTAACCCTTCTTCTGAAGCTTCCGCTAAAGTAGCCCTTCTTAGCTTAAGAATAACCTCTGTTTCGGACTCTATAAAAATTACGCCAGAAGAATTAGTCTGATACTGCTTAACTGAAGGTGTTACATCTCCATTAACGTAGATGTCTACACATCCGCCTACATGAATAGTTTTAGCAGAACTAGTAAAGGGGTCAATCACGGAGATGAGGTCACGCTTCATCTCTGCGTCCCCCATTCCAATAGGCACTACTTGCTTTAAATAGTTAAAGGTTGAAGTGATATTAAATAAGATAGAAGGATTGTTTATTAAGTTACGTGTAGAGATTGCTGTTTCACTTCTAGATACAAATTCTTCGTTTGTCTCGTTAGGTACAGACTTGGTTTTTAAGTATTGAACAGAAGCACGTACGAAATATGGGTCAATTTGAGTATGGTAAATCAGGTCACCAGATTCTATATTAGCAGATTCTACTTGTTGGTCTGAAATAAGGTCTAAGTCATAGTAGTACTGGTCATTTATATTGTCATAAGTAAGTGCAGAGCTTGGAATGGCAGTGTCAACGACTGGTCTAAATATAACGACATTATCAGCAGATAGGGTATTAGTTGCAGAGATATAAATGTCTCTATCTCCTCTAAGGAAATAGAGTCTAGCTGCTACAATTGCTGAACTTCCTGATAATCGTCTCATAAATAAGTTGCTTAGCGTAATGTCTACATCGGATTCATTAGACTCGTTAGTAATACTAGCTACAGACCTAGCCTCAAAATGGTAAGTAATTCCTTTATCTACTAGAGCAGCTAACGTCGATACCGCACGTAATACTAAGTCGGACAAAGCTACGTTATCCCTTAGATCTAGATCTGGAAATAGGGCAGATAAGTAGGCTCTACCGAAATCTTGATGCTGTAGTACATCTTCTTTAGTAATCTGAATTTCTAACAAGGTATCTAAAAAAGAGCCGGCCATAAGGTCTCTCCTATGCGTTTAATGGTAAATCAGTTTGAGGGAAAGGTACGGCAATCGAAGCTTGAGTACCAGCATTTGTTAGTATTTCGACTCCAATATTAACACTCTCCCCTGTAACTTCAATATAAATAATACCTACGCTTTGGAGCTGAGATGCTAGATCGTTTCCAGAACCTGTTAGAATCGCCCGCGTTTGTTGCTCTGCGTCCTTGATAGCGTCAGTAACTGCCCTATTAGTCTCCTGCACGTCTGCCCCTATATTAGAGAATGCTATGTACTCGTTTAACTGAGTTCCTAGCGTAGGGAACACGGGATCACTACCTTTACTAGTGAGCAAGACTCTAAGGAAGGTTTGAACTACTTTTTGAACACCAGTTACCCGTCTAGGGGTATCTCCTATCTCAAAAGAGACGAATCCTCTAGGGAAGCCATTAGCGAATCCCATGACTAGAAGATCGTAAGTACCTCCCTCTTCTAGGTTTCGTACCGTACCTATTCTATTACTGGCCATGAATCACCTATTTCCTTTGTACAGAGGTATTACCTAGTAAGTATTGTTGAGTATTTATCTTTTTAACGATAAGCCTAGATATTTCATCGGATATCTGCTCCCCAGCATCCACATAGTAGTCCGACCTGCTTTTAGAGCGAATACTAAGCTCGCGTTTAGTCGCTAAAGCCACGTCGAGACAGCTCTGCAAGGATGAATCTATAATGGTACTATTAAGCCCTACTCTAGATAATAAGACCTGCTCTATATCTTCAGTAGACAGATTATCTAAAAGATCAGTACTCATATCAGGTACTGTATTAGGATCTTCAAGAGACCCTAACACAGATTCCTCATAAGAGACAAGTTTAGAGAATACTTCTACCACACTTGTCGATGTTGTCATTTTCCTAAGCTCTTCTTAAATTGTACAACTTTCTTACGTATCTGAGTTTTCATATACGTTAAGTTGGATACTTTCACATTTAGTTTAGCAGCTAACTGAGGGTTTGACATTTTGTTATCACCATCTAAGAATAAACTATCGTAGATAACTCTTTCCTGATCATTCAAGTGGTGCTCTCTGAAGTGGTCAAATGCAATTTTATCTTGGTCAAACTCATGAGCCTCAGAGCCCTTTTCAGACCCTGATTCATAGTGATCATTGAATATCATTTGCTTATATTTCTTGACTTCAAGAGGCTTCCACTCTAAATGATTGGCTAACTCCTCATCGGTAGGATCTCTATTTAGCTGTTCAAATAAATCTAAGTGAGCGTTCTTAAACTTAGAGAATTGTAGAGTGTTTTCCTCTGACATTGCTACCATGTTCTGATGCTGGTAATTTAATCGACGTATCTTCGGCAGCCAATTAGTAACATGAGTGGCCAGGGCCACTCCTGTTTCAGGTTTGTATCTATGAAAGGCTTCGATAGCCCATCTTTTAGCAGCCCCTTCTAGTACTCCTCTAGGAAGAGATCCAGATACTCTAGTAACCTCTTTTCCTATAGGGCCGGCCATAGCAGATAATAAGTTAGAAGTAGCACGTTTGTTACTTCTGTCTTTATTCCACTCATGCCATAGTTGAAGATCTTTTTCTCTTTGAGTTGAAGATATTGGTAAAGGATTAGGATCTGGAGTTTCATCCACTCCGTCCATAGGCTCCAAGTCAGTTTCTTTAAATAAAGTAGTAGTCATTTTTTAACTCTCTGTTTCAAGTGCAGTATAGGATTCATCGCTTAGTACAAGAGGAGAGGTAACCGTTAAAGCGTAGCTAACTAAAAATTCTTGTAGATTGCGACTAAACTTGCGATTAACAAAGCAATCCTCCGCGTAAGAAGTAGGAGATAACTCCTTCTCTATACTAGGAGGAACTGCAATTACGTGATGCCTAGCTAGTCTAGCGGCCATAGAAACCTCACTTAGTTTTTAAACGATTTTTAACTTTCTGAGCTAGATCTGCATCTAGTCTTGAATAGTCTAAAAATACAGATCGACCCGGTTTAATTATCTTAGCTGGATATAAGGCACTTACCTTGATACGGGAAGTGTCTTTGATAATTTCTTTCAGTTCAGAGTCTGAACTTGAAGGTATCATCACAAATTTTATACCAGAATGCTTCTCTATATCTGTTAAGGTTTCTATCTCTCTACGTACTAACGCCAAGTTACCTTCGTAGCTCATGTTCTGGTCTACAAACCCTAATATGGAACTTTGAGTGGCTGACTCTTCCTGTAGGTTAGCTTTAAGTTTAGTTACCTCGAAGTCCCCTGCACTATTTACCTTGATGAAGTTTAAAGAGTTTGTTTCTGCGTTCTCTAAAATAGTAGGGTCTGCCATACCACATCCGAATACATCTCTGTAGAAACTATTGGCATACGCTAACGCGGTAGAAGATTGGTCAATTAAACTAAGTTTATCAACAAATCCTAATTGTTTACGGAACCAAGGTAACAACGCAGGTAACTCATACCCACGTAACTCATCATAAGTCAGTGCACTGGATACTGTAAAAGACGTACTGCAACTTCTTGGAGTTATTGAGTGCGTCTTAGAAATACAGAAGGCGTGGTAGCTAGGTCTCTCTGGGCTAGGGTCAATAATATCCATAGGATATCCTACTACTGCGTATGGGTTAAACATACCTTCAATAGAACCCTGTCTACTCTCTACCAAGCTCAATGCGTACTCATAATCTAATGTGTTTATCAAGGTTATCTCATGAGGCTGAGCTCCATTAACCTCGGAGGGGGCAAAGGGATTAAGAGACTCCTGGCCAGGGTTGTCTAAATCCCATGCTTTTCTCAATTTCTGAAGCATGGAATCTACCCACTCTGGGGTAGCCTGAGAAGTTTCTTGGCTAACCGAACTCTCTGCCTTCACAGATGCTAATATGGAAGTAGGAGTACTTATTAACTGGCTGATAATACTAGTGGGTTGAGATAAAAGAGTAGAAGTAGGAGGTACTGGTAATTTACCAGCTACTTTGACGCGCTGGGTGTTATCAGAGGACTCTCCTATGTAAGTGTACTTTCTCTGTCCTTCCACAGGTATTTCCTTGACTGCGAACCATTGTTTACGAATATAGTCAAAGTGAGGGGGGAACGCATACACTGCGTCGTTATAGGGGAAGTACACTACGTTCCAAAACTCAGGTACTAAGGTAGTACTTCTAAACAAGTTTAGCTTAGTATCCTCAGTACTACCTATCGTTGCAGTACCTTGTTTACCATAGACTATATTAAGACCTTTCTTTTTAATGCTGCCGAAATAGTATGGTATTGGGTAGGTTTTATCCCAGTACTTCCAGATAGCTACTGGTCTTGTTTCAAGAGGGCTCTTTGTTACATCAATTACCCTAGCTACCCCTTGAGATAAGTTTATAGCCGAGGCAGTAGCAGCAGGAGGAGTAGTATCAGCACTGATAGGGTAGTTAGTAGCCTTGCCATTCTCTTCTTCTACAGCAGATTGGTACGAGCTCATAAGGTGCTTAATCCAGGGCTTCAAGGGTACATTCTTTACTAAAATACCTCTGCTATACTCATGTGATACTGGGTACTCTCCTGTCCTTATAGTAGACCCAGTAAGCGTAAAGTTACCCTCTGGATTATTTAAGGCAGTCACTAGTCGGACGTCATGTGGAGCTCTATACTCTTGTTCCTTGCTACCTTGATTATTTAAGCCAGCGAAGATATCCCCAAAAGAGATCAGTCTAGTAGGGGATAGATTACAGGCGTCGTTTATAGAGATAGAGCTATATAAGTGAGGTAGTAGGACATTGCAGGTAGGGGCATAATAAAAAGGCAACAACGGCTTTACTAAGACATCTATGTTTTCATCTTCTTGTTTTTTGGCTTGTATAGGAGATGCTATAACTTGCATATCATATAGCATATTCTCAAGAATACCTTGGTACATACTGGTTAAAGACGCCGACTCGCCAGAGTAGTTTATAGCATTCTGAGCTAGTGAGTAGGCTACTTCAACCGCCACAGCTTCGTTAATAAAGTTCCTGTAGTTAGGCGGAACTAGTATTTTTGGATCTGATTGGTTAGATATCTTATCAGATCCTTTTAGGTTAGAGAGCTTAGATACACTAACCGATAGCCGCTCTTGCTCCAACCCGACTTCTACAATGGGATGACCAGACATCCTCTTAAAAAACCGTAGGCCTGAGTCTACCATAGGTATATACATATCAATCATAGATCGAGCATACTGAGAAAACGAGTAGGCATCTCTCTTCATTGTATTCCATAGTACTAAGGTAATCCCCGGCACTCCTAATAGTCTACTAGAATATTTCTTTAAATCTTCTTGTAATGCCCTTACACTAACGGTAGAGGAGTTATTAGTTGCAGAGGTTACTGGTGATTGAGCATTTGGGTCAATGCCAGATAGCATCTCAATAATGGCTGATGCCGAGTTCATGTAAGCAGAAACAGCAGTGCTCTCAGCTTGATTCTCTAAACCAGCCTCTGCACTCCTACCTCCAAACTTTAGTAATATCTGAGCCAAAAGACTATACTTATGAACGCAGCTAAATTGAATGGTAGCGGATCCAGACTCTGCCGCTTTAGTTCTATTGTAACTATGCGTCAGAACGATACCTTCGAACAGTGTTCTATATAGATCTCTATCAGGTATGTTGGACACCCCTTTCGCATTTAAGTATCTCTCGTAGACGTAATCTTTAAAAAAGATATGTACTTTCGGGGCATAGTTCTTAGTAATCTCATTCAGTCCAGCAAAGTACGGTATTTGTACGGTAGCCGAAGGCAGCCCTTTGTAACTTTCTGAGATAGACATCGCTAGGTAGGGTACTTCCACCCCTTCGATAAATAGTTTAAATTCTTGTGTAACGACGCCAGTTTTGGCGTACTCTCTCAAAGTACGTAAAGAAGCAAAGACAGCATCTTTGCTTTCATTCGAGGTTCTAAACGTTGACATAAAACTTCTCCTAGGATTGAGAAGTATAATACCCTACGATATATTGAGAGAGAAGATATAAAGTACGTTCTAAGTTATCATCTATTTTTTCCGCATAGGACAGTGCAATCCTAGGTACTAAACCCGTATCTTCAACTTGTCTTTGAATAAAAGATACTACGTCATCGTTTAGGTAGCTTCTATACAACACGGGATTTATGGGTAAATTCTCGGTCATATAGCTTTTCATACCTAGTAGAGATCCAGAGTACCCATTAACTAAGAAACTCAGGAATAACGCACTATCAGCCCCTGTAAAATCAAAATTGAAAGAAGACCCTACCGCAGGAATGGTCGATATGCTTGGATACTGACTAACTAATGTAATAGATCTTCTTTCAAAGGACGGGTTGACGTACTTGTAACTACTCCATAGACACTTCCTACATATCCCTCCCTCTGAGGTGCAAGAGCTCAATGTTCTAATCCGTACCTTCCTTTTATTTAGCGTATTTGTTAAGTACTGTAATCGAGTAGGTACAATAGGCGTATCTGAGTTATCCAACTCGATGTATCCTATCGTTTGCAATCCAGTGGTAACAACTGATCTTTTCTCGCCTAGTTTGGTCTTACAGTCTTCTTCAACTATCTTAATCGAAGGTTTAAAGATACGTAGGTATGCTCCATGTATAACTTTATTATCAGTTGGACATGTCGTAAAAAGGTTACCTAAAAAGAGAAAGTTAGCAAAAGTTCTCATTTACTTAGTCCCACTCTGATGATTCTAGATTTAGTTGGCTCTTTAGCAGGTACTCGTAGAAAATCTTTTACATCTTTAGGTACTTTCCCACGTAAGTATTTGTCTGCTTGGTCCGCCACTACTCCTCCTGCTATACTACCTACAAAAGGTAGGCTAGAGATAGGAGAGTTCTGCACCAGTTTACCCAATGAGTCCGATAAAGTAGTTGGCAGAGCAGCTACTTTACCTAAAGTGCCTTTTAACGCCTTACCTGTTTCACCCAGTTCCCCAATAGAGTCTATATTCAATTGGCGTTTACCAGTAGCTAAATCCATTATCTTCTTAGTTAAGTTGACAGTTTTCGTCAAACTCTCCTTCTTAGCCTTCAGCTCAGAAGAGGTCTGACCAGTGCCAGTGATGTAAGCAATAGTGCTATTTACGACAGCCGTTCTCTCAGCTATGTTTCCTATAAAAGTAGTAACTGCTGAGTCGTCTTGAGCCAATTCTAATTGTCTAGAGTACATACCAATGATCTTGAGTACGTAAGGTCGAGACTCAGATGCGTCTAAATTACCTACATTCTTTAGTAGGTTATCACCCAATAACTTGTCTAAACTAATAGAAGATGAAAACTTTTTGTAGGCACCACTAAGAACTTTATCTATACCCGAAGCAGAAGCTATATTTACCTTAGACGAGGCCGCTCCTCCAGCAGAGTTGCCCAAGCTACTAACGGAGTTACCCACTAGTTTCTTAGCAGTATTCCCTACTCCTCCGAAAATAGAGTCTTTCAGCTTAGTGGCAGCGGATGCAGAGCCAGTGGCAGATAGCTTATCAACAGTCTCCTTTAAAACTTTGCCATCTTTTAGAGTTTTATAAGAGAAGGTACCATCTTTCGCAACGTCTTCTATATTGGTTCTATGCTTTAGATCTTCGTTAGAGTAAGTCTGAGTAGAGTAGAACTCAAAGTTTCTCACTAAAAATTGCATAGAGAAAGGTACGAGTGCATCATTACCAGAATCTCTATTTATAGATAGGTTTAGAATAGAGCCAATGAACGTGGCATCTGGCATATCTAACCTAACAATTTCAAAGTTCTTAGCTAATTTAGTAGCTCTGATGAAGTCATTATATGCGTATATTAACTTTACGAACCAATTATTATCTAAGTCATCCACTACCACACCACTGATATTTAGTGCAATAGGTGACATACCAAAGGCGTAGAGCACCAGAGAATCTCCAAAAGTTTCATGTAACTGTGTTTTCTCCACGAAATTATAGCTAACATTAGTGATCAGCATAGAGGATAGGCCACTTCCAATAAGCTCCTTCCTGACTTGGGCGGAGATGCCAGATGCTTTGATATTCATAGCTGCTACTGGAGAAATGATACGTAATCGTGAACGACGTCCTCTAATACCGTTAATTTGATCGGCTACGTAACGAGGTCGTACTGTCAAGAGAGGTTCATAAACCCCTCCAATACTCTGCTCTATATAAGCTTGATTAGTCATATCAACTCCTTAAGGTAGGTGCAATCTGTCTAGAGCCAGATTCTCTACCATCGAATGAGGTTATTTCAACAATAGTTCTATCTTCCAATGTCGCTTCTTGGCCATATATACCCGCGAATTGCAAAGGAACTACTTCAGTGCCCGTGTTAACTGATCTCATTAATTCTACATTATCAGAGACCTGTTGCATAAAGAGAAAGTAAGGAGTTACGGGTTGATAATTAGTGCTTAGTTTCATATATTAAAATCCCAACAGTTCTTTAAGTGGTTGCAAAGACCAATAACTAGAATCATCTGAGTGAGACAGAGGAGGGGTCGTAGGTAGCACACCTTTACCCTGTAGATACGCTGCCGCCTTCTTCAGTTCTTCCGCAGCACTTTGTAATCCCGTAGACGCCTGCATTAATCCACTCATATCAAATACACCAGCCTGTGATCCCATGCCATATAACCCAGCATCAATACTGGCATCAGACCCTGCCGCTAATGACAGTATTTGGTCAGGAGAGTCTTTAGACATTTGAACCAAAGAAGAAGGTACCTTACCCTTAGTATTAACTCTACGTACTGCCTCATTAGCTGCTGGTAGATTTCTCCTAACTTGATCGGCGGTAATCAACTTCATTTGACCTTTGCCAGCAGCCATATATGAAGCAGTTTCTAAGGCCATAACCATCGGATCAATCTGACCGGTGGTAGTTCCCCCTACGGTTCTTACAAAGTCCATTGCTCCTCTAACGTCTGCATCACTTGATCCACTTAATATATTAGAGTAACCCGCCTTTGATAAGATATCCGCGATAATTGGCTCATCCATTACAGCTTTCGCAAATCCAACGGCGTCACTTAGTTTAGCTCGGTATTTACGACCAAATGCCAAGAGAGTTAGCTTTTCATCTCTAGTTAGCTTATTTACATTACCATGACTAGTACCCATAGTAGCGGACACGCGGGACATAGTGTCGTCCATATCCTGTAGATACTTATTAAATAAACTAATCTTAGTTGTAGAAGATGATTCATTAGCTATGTAAACAAGACTTGCTCTAATATCCTCTGGAGTAGAACCAGTTTTTTGAGCTAGGTCATAAACCAAGTCATTGCTAGCTAACTTATTTGGATCTAGACTTGCGACACGTGCATCGCCTAATGCTCTAATTGCACTTATGCTACCGCGTAAGTGTTTGGGTACTGAACTATTATAGTTCATGTATTTACTTACCCCAGCTACCGCGTGATAACCCCCTAAACCAGTTGACAGCAACCCTGCTCCCATTAAACCTCCTTTTACTAGCAAAGAGGGTAAAGTAGGATAATAAGGAATAGCAGAACCCGCAGTATATAAACCCTTACCTGCGGCCATCATAACCCCACTGACCCCTGCCTCAAATAGACCTTCAGCCCTCGGCCTGTTTTTCAGTAACCTATTTATATTAGCGTAATTGTAACTACCAGTCCCCGTGGTAAAAGTCATCTCTCGATCTAAGTCTGAGGAAACCATATTAGATCGCATTGCGTTCATAATAGCGGCATTATCACTACCAGATAGGTTAGAAAGGCCGTAAACAGAATCCGTCATCCAATCTACAAACGACGCCATGTTATCTGCATAGGGCTGAGCTAGATTTCTAGAAGCACTATCCCTTAACCGTTTTCCAAACATACGTAAGTTATACATGTGCTTGGAAGGATTCCAATTACTATCACTGTAGTAAGTTAGCCCAGTATTATTCAAGGCAGACGCCAATGATTCTTGGTAAGCAGCGGAGTAAGCACCCCCTTTCATAGCGGAAGCTTCTCCTTGCATCTGCCCGTATAGTGCTCTAATCTGGTCTGGGGTCATACCCATACTCATCATTACAGACGCTGCGGCCATAGCATCTACTTTACCGTTCTTATTAATACCTCCTGGCATATTACGCATACGCTCTACAACATTCTGTATTAATTGACCTGGGTTATCTCGTATCATGCTAGACAACGCTACGTCCTTATTCATCATAAAGGATCCGTAGGCTGATAATGGGTTACCAGCCATAAAGTTGCCGAAGGTCGCAATGTTATTAACCATAGACCCTGGTCCTCTACCTAGTGCGTACTGGTTAAAAGCGACCATTTCTGAATAAGGGTTTCTAGCCAACCCTATCTGAGCTTGTACGGCTAACTGAGTAGCACCCTCTGCTCCACCCATCATTGCTAAACTAGGACTAGATATCAAACCTCCTCGATACGCGGCAGAGATACCAGACATCGCATTAACCGCAGCTAACTGGCCTAAATATGGAGTTAGCCCACTTTGTGCGAACATCATTTGTCCTTGACTACCTACCCCTGCCATTAGCTCCCTAGTACCTAAACCCGTGATAGCAGATGCAGTTCTATATCTCATCCCTAGTCCACTTAGAGCGGTTAGCTTATTAAGACCGCCAGCATGAGATAACTCTCCTAATCTAGCAATCGCATCCTGAGTGGAAGGGTCATTAAACACACTCATCATCAAACTAACTGACTGAGTGACTTCTTTAAATCTTCGTTGTATATCTCCGTTATTGAACCCAGTTCCTTTAAATAGGCCCGCTGCCGAGGCTCCTGCAAATATATCAGAGGCAGATCTCATTCCAAACTGAGGATTAGCATTTGCGATACGAGATAGATCAAAACCCATTCTAGTCGCGTTAGATGCAGATACATCTAAAGGAGACCCTGTTGTGCCTAATCCCGTGTAAGTCCCTCTCATCGAGTCTTGGATCATATCCGCTGTTTGACGACCTGAGATATAAGGCGTAAATACAGTTTGATCGAACATAGACCCTATGCCCTCTGCCGCCATGTAGGGTAAGAATAAGGATCCTGCTACCGCACCTCCAAACGCCCCTACTCTACCTAAGCCATTAGCAAAGGATGGTAGACCAGAAATACCCCTTCCTCTAAATAGCATAGATGCAGATTGTGCTGCGGCAGTCATAGCACCGCCAATAGCTCTACCTGCACCTCCCCCTATTGCTCTGCCCCCAGCCTCAAATAGAGTTTGTGATCTAGATAGGTACGCTGCTTCGGACGCACTGCCAGCTCCTCCCGCCCAAGTAGGCATATTAGATCGCCACCAATGAGATACTGCTCTTATGTCTTGTTGAGAACCTCCTAATCCTTGAAATCGTAAGGAGTCCATTGCTGCGTAAGCAGCTAGTCCTACTACTGCGGAAGATAGATACTGTGCTCCCGCCATACCAGCATCACCAACCTTATTCACAAATTCGCTACTAGCCCTTTGAGAGTACATCAAGGGGCTAACATAGTAAGGTGTAGGAGGAGCAAATGGATTAGGGATAGCCCCAGATGCTGCAGCCCCAAAACCCATCATCGGCATTTGAAAATTAGGGTTACCTGAGTAAGTAGGTCGATAAGGAGCTAAGTAGGAGGGAGTCATATACGCAGAGTTTACATTCCAACCTCCCATAGGAGATCCATACCCTCCAAAATTGGTAGGGTTTGAATAATCGTTCGGCATGTTCGCCTGAAACATTGGATCGTAACCAGCAGGGTTATAAGGATACGGCATGTGACTCTGCTCCTGAGCGTATTTGTTACTGTGATTATCTTACTACAAAGACTAATACTGCTGAAAAGAAAAAGAGCGGCTAACCGCTCTTTTTTAATAAATGAGATTTCAAACCTTGCACTACGGCTCTGCCATCCTCAGCACGTTTTAAGATAGGAGTGGTTCTCCTGATGATCTCATACTGCTCCTTCATCCTACGTTCTATATCCTCAGCATGTCCTTCTAAGAAGAATTGCATATTGACGTATCTAGTCAGATCTGAATTGAATGAAGATGGGTCAACATTCATACTAGATCCTATAACTAGTTTATTAACTAGGAACTCCTTTTTCAGGGTTCGTACAAGGTAATCTCGAAGAACCAAATCTTTAATAGAGCCTAGGGGAGGAACTTTACCGGTTCTAAAGTAGAGCTCCAACCTCATTAACGCCCAAGGCTGATCTAAAAATTTTTCTGACCAACCTCAAGTGCCTTGGCCACTTTAATATCAAATTTAGATAATTGATTTAGTAAGATATCAATGATAGCACTGTCCAGAGTGCGTAGGTACTCATACACTTGCTGGATGCTTTTATCACTGAAGTCCTGATTCTGGAAACTACGTAAAGACGCTGCTAGGGTGAAGTAGTTAGAATAAGTCTGATAAGTATTCATAGACTTAGGACTTAATCTGTCTAAGTAGACATTGATATTAATCATATCTTCACTACTTCTAGTTTTAAAACAGAACGATAGTTTACGCAAAGTAAAATTCTCTCGATAGCTGTTATCAAAAACTATCTCGTCATAAATAGAAAGTAAGTATTCTTCTCCTCCCCATTCAGAGTAATCCTCTTTCTCTGCTTGTTCAGAAGACTCTTCTGACCCTGCTTCTTTAGCAGGGATCTGAGTAGCAGAACCTTCGCATAAGTCTCCTATATTAGGAACTTTGGCAAAAATATCATCTGAATTGAACTCGTCATCAGTAGGAGTCGAAGTCGTTGTAGTCTTGGTCATAAAATTCACCCGAATGGTAATCACTCACGATAGGATATTCGTCTCTAGGTAATATCAATTGACTTTCTCTTAAATAGAGGTCTTGATACCCCGCAGATGCAGATACTACTCCATTTTTCTCGTCAATGAAATGGTATTGTCCTGTTAAAAATTTGTAGCCGATGTACGCGAATACGCAAGAGTGTAACCAATCATCTGGCTCATCGGGATGATGTCTGTATACTCTAGTGTGTACAGAGGTTTCTTCCTCATAGACATTGAGTGCATCTTTCCATAGGTGTTTGATGTGATCGTAGCAAGGAGTTTCAAATCTTTCTCTACCATGCTTGATCTTCATAATAACGTCATCGATAGCTCTAGTCCTATCGGCAGCTAAAAAGTATGCTTCTTTATCCCATCTAACTGATATCTTAGCAGACACATAATTAATAGGGACGACTTTATCTACACCCAACCTCTGTTGTAGTGTTTGTACTTGAACAACCCCTACTCCTCTGTCTGAGGCTATGAGGTCACATCTATACTTATTGTAGATATCTGCTATTCGGTCTATTTGCAGTAATATGTCTATACCCTGAAACTTCTCGGCGTATATCAATAGCATTTTGCCATTAGGCAGGAATCCAAAGACTGAGGCTACGGTAAAAGATTTCTCACTAGAGGTAACTGACCAGTCAACTCCTAAGATGACGTGGGTAAATCCCATATTAGGAACTACGTCATAGTAACCTAGCTGCTCAGGATTAGAACATTGCATCGCATCTCTAACGGATAGAGTCTTACCAGCTAAGTCTGTCGAGATACCAAACACCTCGTTAGATAACTTAGCAGGGGAGTACATCCCTCCTTTAATAGCCTGTTGAACTTTGTTGTACATCTCAGGCCATTTCTTAGGAGTGGTGTTAGCGGACATGACTAGTTGAGGTAAATGGAATCCTATATTCTGTTTGATAGAAGGTCGAGTGGCTACCCACTGTCCTCTAGTAACGTCTATCTTGTTTCCACATCTCATACAAACGGGATAATGAGGATTGGAGCATATCTTAAGGCAGTTATCGTAAGTGTCTGGAATGTTATAGTAATTGCATCTATCGCATTTCATAATCCATTCAAATTTGCAGGTCGTCTGCCAAAGGAATTCTATCGTATTTGAAGTAGACTTTGCCGTACCTGAAAGGATTTTGAATCCATGTTCTGACGCAGATAAAGTCTCAAAGATTGCTGGCAAGGCAGATAGGATCACATCCTGAACCTCATCATACATTAACTGATCAGCCATAACACCACGAATACGGTCTGCATCTGTTTCGTCCTGTGCATAAGATAAGTATATTCTGGAGCCAGATGTAAAGGATTTCTCCAATACGTTTTTAGTAGTACCTGTGTCTTTAAAATATTTCTTAACCAGGTGCGACTCCATAAAGGGATCTAGATAAGCTTTAGAAAATCTCTTAGCCTGTTCAGCAAATGGGGTTACATAGAGAGAATTAAAATGCTGCCTGGCAATTGACTGAGTGACAGATCTACCTCCTAAAGACACGGATTTACCAATCTGACGACCTGCAATTAGCAACATGAAGTTAGGCATTATGTCGTAGATTAACTTCCAAGGTTTATACCTTTCAAATGAGAGCGGTGCTCCTTTCAGAGTAAGAATACTCTGTGCAAAAGTAGACGCTTTCGCATGTACTACATTACCTGAAGTAGCACTCATTACGTTTCTCCTAACTAATAACTAGCATATAAATATTTGTTTATATATATGTTAGCACAAATAGGTATAAAAATAATGAAGAGTAGTATAGCTCTTCGTTTTGCAAAACTTAGTTCCTTTTGGAGAAAATATAATGTTTACCGCACGTAATACGATTGTTAACATTGCCGGCCATCTACCAGTTACTATCAGCAATATTGCCTTAAATAGTAAACAAGAAGTCTTAAACTACCTTAGCGACACTTACTCTGAAATGAGTAACATGGAGCACTCTACTACTACTGATGATCAAGGTAACGTAGTTCACAATTTCACTATGGTCGATGGTACTAAAAACTAAGTGTTTAATTAAACGCTAGTTTTATAGGTATAAGAAAAAGAGGTGACTTAGGTTACCTCTTTTTTTAGTTTTCGCAACGGAGTACCGTATGTCAAACCAATATCCAATTAGAAAGGCTTTATTATCCGTCATCGATACCTTAGATGACATCTTGGATGAAATGGACGAAGAAGTACTAGATTCATCCGCCATTGTTATCAGAGACCCAGAGGTAAAACTAGCTGAGATTGACAGTAATTTGTCTGTACTGTCTTCCTTACACTTCGCTGATGAGTACCGACATAGAGTGTATTCTCCTTTAGATGAATTACTGAATATAAAAGTACATAAGCACCTAGGTGGTTCTCATGTTGTAATAAACAATTTCGATGCCAAACGAAGTATCACAAAGATAAATACCGTTGGTACTTTGCGAAAAGGAGGGGCTGTGAAGGAGTGCTATGACATGAGCTGCAAACAAAACTTCTATTTCCCTAGTATGTATAACTGTAAGCTATCTTCTGATGGTTTTGGAAAGCCTGATAACGTCTCAGCGTCAAGTCATAAGTTCCTGAACTTTCTTTCTCCTGAACCCCCTTTAGTCTATAGACTAGATTACAAATTAGTAAAGTACTTAAAAAAATGCTGGGTATCCTACATATCTAACAGAGAAGTAGGATACCTCTCTAGTGGTAATCCTAACTCTATCCTAGATAATGGTTACTTAACCTACTCTAGTAAGGGGCGCATCTTCAAAGAAAAACAAGGCTCCCCCATAAGTAGCTTACTTAGTATTCCTCACAGTATCACGACGGTACTCTCTAATACAACCTTACAAACGCACATAGGCTCCGATGACAGAAAAGAGGTATTCCAATATGATATGTATCCTATGTTCGATGATAGCATCTTACCGAAAGAATACTTATCTCCAATCCCAGGTATTAGTATATTCCCCGTAAGCACTTTAAATAAGATATTTAACATGTTCATAGACAGTCAAACCAAGGACTGTACGAAGTACCTATACCAAAATGCGTTTGCACTTACAGTTGCTGCTAGATTACTAAAGAAAAGAGCTAGCAGTCTACCAGTAGGGGAAATGTTAGAAGTACCGTCAGACATGGTTCTAGAGATCGCAGATTTCCCACCTAGCCAAATAACTAATGTAAACTCGATGGGGAAAGAATCCTTTCAAATGATAAAAGAATGTGTGTCAGATACTATCACAGAGTTTTTAGGAAAAGATGATGACCTATCCTTTAGCTCTTTTATAGTCCATCTAGTTGAAAGAAACATAGTTAATTTAGCTATGCTTTGTAGTGTTTATCAGAAGAGATTGGACAACACGATATCTATCTGCTTAGATTCTTCAAGCGTACCTATGTTCTCAGTACCAGCCTGTGCTGTCGTAGAAAGCGTAGAGGAGAGTACTTACCAAGCACTGGAGAAAGGGAGTGCTATAAACTTGTCGGTTAAGATGAGTACATTGTGTACTAAGTTTTATATAAGTGCAGACAATATATTCTTAGACTACTTTGCTAATAACTCGTTTCAAATAGGTTTATCACTAGGTAACTTCCATAGCTTTATTGCAAACAACCAACTTAAACAAGGGTCTGGAGTCTACGCTCACAAACGTTTGCTAGAGAGTGTACGTCATCTACACAGATTACAAGCAAATCAAAACGATACATTGAAGTTACTAGACTATAACTCCTTTTCTAAAGTAATGTCTCATTTAATCCCCTCAAAGGAGAGCCGTAGTATATCATCAACACACAGTAAATATCTGCTCACGACACCTAAAGAGATGGGTATATTGAAAGACCCTAGTCCCGTATACGCAATTACTGCTCTTAGTAACTTAGCTACGAATGAAAATGCGGCCAGACATCTCATCAAGTCTACCTACAAAATTTTAAGCTCTTTAGCTACCTTCAAAAACTCGCTTAATTAGAGGTGAATATGTCCATTCAAGAAGGAGAAGAAAAGAGTCTTTTTCAACTTATGCAAGAGTTAGAAGATCACACTCAATTCTATTACAAATTTCCCCCTTACCTAAAAACATTGTTAAGGGACATTCTTAATAAAGTACGGGTCTGCCTACGTCAGTTAGATAACTGTGAGATAAACCCTTCTCAATACCAAGATATCTACTACGAGGTACTACTTGCTATTAGATTCTGTATAGTCCTAATGGAGTCTTTCCGAAATCCAAGAAGATTAATTGCCATAAATTATGAGGACCTCGCTGATATCAGCACTGATAAAATTACTAAAGTACTTTCTCTAGTTCCAAGCAATTCAGAAAATCTTGACCTACGCCTTTGTAGAGGTCGAGAGGATTACTTAAGTAACCTAGATTATATAGAAACCCCTTTACTATTCACTAAAGAAGGGGTGATGGTAGATTCCTGCTTAAAACTTGTTCAATCTAAACAAAGAGAGTGTGACGATGACATCTTCCTTATCTGAATTATTCGACAAACTAAACTTATCATTCTCATTTTCTATCGATAAAAAGGGTATTTGCCATGTAGCAATGACCTCTTCTACTGACGTATATGTAGAAAGAAAAGTCTCTATTAAAGATGGTGTGTCCATTTTACAAACCGCTATTCCAGAGATACTACAAGATCAAAGCCCAGATATGTTTTCTAGTAAGACAAATATATTCCCAGAGTTTGTAGTTAAGACAACTGATGAAGTGGACTCTGGATCTCTTAGAGCTATTTTGTACGCCCCTGCTTGCAGACGTAATATGAAAATGAAATGGAGATACTCTAGTGAAAATAAAATAGAGAATGTACATGAGTTCTTAAGCTCTCTTCGTGCCATAGTAGGAGATGAAGCCTACGTGCAGAAGTGGCAATCTTTAGGAATTAAAGTAGACCTACAGGATTTAAGCGTATGGGAGATTCCTGAGTTTATGTACCCACCACTGGTAGGGTCACTTAAGCTAAACCAATCTTCGGTTAAAGGAGTATACAACTTCTCTTCTATTTCTTACTACTCCTGTACCGTATCTAAGGAACACTTGTTACTACCTAACTGCACCCATAACTCTATGGCTGGTAACACCCACTTTCCAAGAGTACCTCTACCTAACTTCTTTGATAGCAATAGTATGTGCTTTGGCTCTATCGTCAAACCTCCTGGTTTAGATGTTAAGAAGAGCTGGAACACCTTAGATTTCTATCTCAGAGTTATTTACACGTCAGCTTTTAATACTGACTTGTATGATCCCAATAGGTTTAAAAAATGGGATGAAGTATACAGCAGAGGTCTAAACATAGAGGCTGTACTAGTCAAGGTATTTGGTCTCACCTCCTCACAACTAGGTCAACTAGAGACAAAGCTGAATGACACGGGTATGAGGAACTACCTGAAACTAATGTCCCAAATTATATTCTGTGCTTCCGAACACGCCGCTTATTAAGCGGCTTTTTAAGAGAGTAACTCCTATGACAACTACAAATTCCCTTCTTCCAGTTATCCCTTGTGTCTCTTACACAGTGCATGAAACTGAATACGCCAAGCCTGAAGTAAAAGCACAGGCCGACTTAAGTAACGTCCTTTACGTGCAATGCGTAGATGGCAGTATCTTAGAAAGAAAACGTACTTTAACAGGTCATTATTTTAAAAATATCCAGTCTCCTCACGCCAAGTTGGTAGATAAAGTAAAGCCAAGTCTTGTCATTGACTTTCAACATCTGCCTAACGGTAAGAAGATACCAAAAGCTCTACTAGACCAAATAACCAGCTTCTTCGCTAGAGTAGCACTAGATAGTAGGGAAGAGGTTATGGCTCATATCTTGTACAATACACTTACAGGTGAGTATGAAGTGGGTATACCCCTACAACTAATTTATGGAGCGGCAGTAGACTACAAGTTTGTGGATGTAAAGCCTTACCACAATGTGATTGTAGACATACATTCTCATAATTACATGAGTTCTTTTTGGTCGGGTCAAGACAATAAAGATGATGAAAAAGGGGTTTGGTACTCAGCTGTATTTGGCAGCATGGGTACTGCTCCCTCTATCTCTTGGAGATTCACAGTAGAGGGAACCTTCTACAAGGTAGACCCTGTAGATATCTTCGATGAGTATTCAGAGGTAGTTACAGACGCCCCTTTCCCTCAATCTTGGTACAAAAGAATTGCACTTACTGAGAAAACTACCAAGTTAGTGAAATTAGCATTTCCGACTGAGGTACCTCCTGAGATATCTAAATTTGCTCTATACACAGAGTTAGACAAGGACTCTCAAGATTGGATTACAGCGAAGTTAAGAGCTTCGTTTAGAAGCGAAGATCCTATGCAAGGTTTAAAAAACTTGCCAAGTCCAATACAGAAGGTATTAGAGAGTACTCTAGCTGCTAATAAAGCTGAATTTAAGTCTAGTTTTAGTAGTTTCGGTGGGTTAGGTAGTTTTGGCAGATACAGCTATGGAGATATGAGTTACGAAGATAATGGAGATAATGACTTCTTATGGAGAGGTATAAATAGATCATCCAGTAATACCAAAGGAGTATTACCTTTCGAACGTAGGAAATATCCTACTTTCAAAGAGATAGATAACCTTGACCTGAAATACTATAGCCAAGATTCTTTAATAGTAGATGGGTGCAGTGAATCAGTTATTTATCTCCGTCAAGTTATAGACTTACTAAACATAGACTCTCTAACTACAGACCCATCTTCTAGGGAATACCTAGATATAGATATTGAAATAATGAAAATAGTGTCTAAGTTCGTGCACTTAGACTACTTAAGAAGCAATGGTAAGGAGAAGTTTAGATTTAAGAAACTGAAGGAGGTTATTTACTTGCACCTTCGCTGCCACGAACTAAGTAAGAGTCTAGAGAGTGCTAGCGTAGCTATGCCATCCCAAGTATCTCTCAGAAAATCTTTCTTTACGATAATGAGGAAGAAGACTCATGTTAGTACTGTTAAAAAACTATTCATTTACTTAGGAGCTATCCTAGGACCCAACCTAGATAAAAATCTAAGTGAAGTAATTTTCTATATCTATAACTTAGGACAAGAATACCTTCCTAAACGGTATAAGGAAGGACGAGATGCAACTCTTGTATCTCATCTAAGTAAAATTGCCGAGATTCTCGGTAAGAACTATCCCTCCAATGACAACCCTAAAGACAATACTTAGGAGATGCTATGTTTTCTTATCGCCCAAATATGCCAATAAGTTCCGTTACTATATTCGGATTGGGTGGTACAGGTGCTCGCGTTGCGAGCACAGTGTGCCAGCAGTTAATGACACAGGAGTATACTAAAAAAGTAAAGGTAATCTTTGTTGATGGTGACAAAGTTGAATCAAAAAATTGTATTCGCCAATTATTCGTAGAATCGGACGTAGGTAAATTCAAATCTGATGTTATAGCCTCACGGCTTACTAGAGCTTTTGGTAGTAATATCGTTTCTGTGCCTGAGTTCTTTCCAGATCATAAGGCAGTGGCTAAGGTGTTATCTACTTCTCGTAACTATACTAATTATATGGATATCTCTGCCCTGCATCATGCAGCTCGTATGGAAGATGCTCCCGAAGGTCACCTAGACTACGTACAGAAGTCTCAATTACCGATTATCAACTTACTTAGAGCGTATCGGTGTAAAAATGCAGAGGAGTTAGAGCAAGAAAAGCTCATGTTCGAAGTTCAGGACATGAATAAAGAGCTAAAGTGGAGTCCTTTAGGAGAAGTATTTTCTAGGGGTCTGAATGTGGTTATTTTAGCAGTGGACAGTATCCCTGCTAGACAGTCGATTATAAGTTTCTACCAGTACTTAGCACTATGTGGAGCTACTGACCTCGAAGCTACTGACTCTGAAATTCAAGGCAGCGGTTATCATAGCAACTTATTACGTAACTTCGTATTCATAGATGGAGGTAACGAGGATACTTTTGGTCAGGCAAATATATTTGGATTAGCAAGGTACTCTTTAAGTCCTAATAATCTAGAAGAGTTTCCTGAACGTAGCCCTTTCTGTTTCCCTTTATCTGTAATGCCGTTTCCACATGGCCGATACAAAAATATGAAGCCTGGTAACGCCACAAGACGATGCGGAGACGTTGACCAAACCTTAGCTATCAATACCTTAGTAGCGACTAATATGTTACTGTTCTTTCAAAATCTACATTTCAACAATGAGATAAAAGTTCATACGATTAGATTCAACCTCTCTGGAGACTACTTCCCTGAGAAAATGACATTCAAATGGATGAAAGGAGTATTGACAGATAACTCATCTTACACCGCAGGGGTGGTTAGATCTGATGTTATAAATGCTATCAGATCTGGCACAGGGTACTCTTTTAGTGAACTATCTCCTGAAGAATGTGTAGCATATTCGGTTCATGGTACTCACATGGTGAGAGGAAGACATTATGGTTTACCTAAGTGCATTCCAGACCCTCAGATAAGGCTGTACAAGAGACATGTGGTAGGAGTGAATCGTTCTATACTCTCACTCTCTAACAAGAGTACCTTAAATGATGAAGGAGAATTCTACACAGTATTTACTGCCCTTATGAGTGAAAGTTGGGACGGAATTATGCTGTACACCCAGGCTTTAGACATTAGTTGGTCAGAGATTGCGTTACCTATCTTCGATTACCTGAAGTCTAAGTTTAATGTGAGTGTAAATGTCGCTAAGTTACTATCCTCTCAGATAGTTCTGCCAAACGGTCAGTCAGTACGGGTACAGGGGTCTAACTTCACACCTACGTTTGAGGCTGTGTTCTGTATAGCGGCCTATAACTCAGATGATATATTACATAGTATCGGGTCTGGGTATGGATCATCGGCTAACTTCGATGGTAGCCTTTTTTATAGTGTTACTAACAAGTACTTTAACCTTATAAACTTGTCTATCCGTGTAGGTATGTCTTGTCTTAATTATATCAAATACTCACCTTACTTAGAGGATAAGATACTAGGAGAAGATTTTATTGAAGATGTACCTACACTAGGACTTAACAATGTTATCGTATCAGAAAACTGTCATAACAGCACTGATGGAATGCTTATAAGTAAAGTTAAAAGTGGTAAAACTCAAGTAACCTACTATTCTATTGGTCTATCTGCTCTTAATGACTTAGCAATGAAAGAAAAGGTGGATCTGTTTCTAAGTAAAGAAACAGAAATGTTCCTGTACCTCTCTAAAGGGGATGGTAGTCAAGTAGATAACATGAGGAGAATAATCCAACAAGTAGTCACTTCCGACTTCGACTTAGACTCAGATCCTTTTGGAGGGCAGTACGAAGATGATGAGAAATTTGAGGAAGGGTATCCTCCTTTATCTAGAGAAATGCTGGATGCCCTAACCCTGTTTGTACCTGCCTGTGTTACAGAAGAGTCTTACGCTTTCAGTTTAGTGTTACCGATTCTAAGTAACCTACAACATTATTACAGAGGAGACGTCCTATTCAATACACTAATGTATAAGTACAACTGCAAGTTATTTACAAATTCTGGCAGGAGATTGAAAAAAGGTGAGGAGGAGGCTCGTCTAGCAGAGTACCAATATCACCCGTCTACCATTAGAGCAGCCTACTTGAAGCTGCTTACCGGTATTCGTGATGGGTTAGATTGCACTGACCAACCCTTAGCCGGTGATTTAGAGCGGCTATTCTGTTTAAGTGTTGATAAACTCTATGTTCTTCGACATGTATTTAACACCGTCAAAGGCTCTGTGAGTGATGAAGGTGTGTACCTATCCTGCATTATTAACACTATAGAAGAGGGTATCGATAAAGAGTATTGTATATCTAGATGTAAGTTAGTAGATAGTTCTTTCAATCAACTAAATGTCAGTAGTTTTAAACAGTACATTACAGGCCTAATTGAATTTCTAGGTCACGAAGATATGGCATGGGATAACTTCCGTAGTAACTTGAAAGAGGTAGTAGAAGAGCCAGAGGTAGGTATTGAAGAAGGTACTCCTATAGCAGTAGATACTTCTGTACCCTATACTACTATTGATACTACTATTAATACGTCAGTTGGTGTTTTAACTAGAGGAACTACCTAAATGAGTGACTTATATTCTTCTGATAAACCTTACGAGACAGGTACTTACCTCATGAGGTGTGGTGAGACTTCTGAACAGAGTATTTTAGTCTCCGTCATTATGTTAGAGAACGAGCTTTGTGTAAACGACCCTGACATAGGTGTTTATCCCTTAGATAGATACCATGCCAATTTAGACAACCCTCAATGGAAAAAGGTGGTGCGTACCTAGTAAAAAAAGAAAGGTTCTTAGGAACCTTTCTTTTAGCTCTTGGGTTAATTACTAAATCAACTCTCTCGAAGTCTGAGCATTGTTATCAACAACGTTATAAGTACGTAGTACAGAACCATCTTGGCGATAGAGAGTTAGAACCCCTGTTTCCTTGTTATAGAAATAACTACCTAATGCTTGATCTTCTAAATTACGCAGGATTAGGTTGCTACTCTTTGGCACTACGCTTAGGAATGCAGCGACTACCCCATCAATACACACAGCGTATAGCCCAGCTTCCGATAAAGTAAAGCTAATGGTGTATAAACCACTGCCAAACTCCTGTAATTCTGGAGGATCTACTAATCCTAAGAATAATTCATTATCTTTTAGAATACGAATATTAAAAGAGGTCTTACCCTCTAAGTTTTCGTTATCGTAGAACGGGACATAAATAACCGTTCCAGTAGTAAACTCTGCGTTTAACATAACCGTGACCTCATCATATTCACGTACACTTCCAGCCCTTTGGCCTTGTCTTCTAGAATTGCTTGCATTTCAGGTTCCCACTTAGGAACATCTTGCTCATACCAATACCTATGTAAATCCTCTGTTCTGAGAAACAAAGAAAAAACACCAACGGGTTTGTAGTAGCCCTCTTCATGCAATTGGTAAGCACATACTTTTTTTAGGTCTGGACTAAGAGATTTAAGAGAATCACCTTTTAAATTAGCAACTCTTACTAACTCATCTATAAACCAGGCTAGTTCCAAAGAAGTTACGTGAGGCACTCTTTCAGGTTGATCTAAATGGATGTCTACGTTATTCACCACCTCTACAAGTTTGCAGATAAGTGGTATGTCATAAAATACGTCATCAAACTCAGGGGCATCATCCGAGTTATGCAGCTTAGCTAATAGAATGATCTTAATAACTAACCTCTGCATTTGATCTTCATCTAAGTTCAATCCCGTGGCTAGTTCTCCCGCAATTACCTCTGGTTCAATCTCCGTCCAATCTGTAAGCTCCGGCTCTGAACTCTGAGCCTTCTGAAACCAAGAAATTAGCGAAGCTTTTAACTTCGACAAGGAAACCTCTGCAATTGTTGGATTAGCTAAGCTGTCAAGTTTCATAGATAAGTACCAATAAGCAGTTTTAAGTCCATAGGTAGAGAGGCTATGATTGGGCCTGCTTCAGGACCTGCGTCCATAATCTCTTTAACAGTCTCTTTACCTAACCCATCTTGGAGAGCAGGCACTACATCAAGTATTTGCTGTAGGGAAGCCTCTTTTTTACCTAATTTGAATTTCTGTTCAGCAACTTTTACCGTTGCCTCTTTGTAGATGTTCCAACCATACCAATTTAAACGATGTTTGTCATCAACGGTTTGAATGGCACTTAGAACTTTTTCTTGAGCAGATTTCTCAAGAGAAGATACATCGTGATTCTCAAGCACTTTTAGAATATCTAAGTAGTCAGAGTCGTGAGTTGCAAAAGCTCTTTTCTCTAAAGCAGTGCGGACTGCACCGCTATTTAAACCATTACTAACTGTGTAACGCTTAACGATGTCACTGTTAACGATATCTTCGAATTCTGGGTATTCATTCGTTAGAGTGTGGGCTACTTTCACTAACTCAGAAATCTTGCCAGCTTCTTCCATGCTCTTAAGATTGGACATTGATGCTTGAATGTAAAAATCACGGTTACGTTCACTGGCTTCTTTTTCCAATAGAGTCGTACTTAGGTTAACTAAGGCAGTCTCTACCTCATCGGCAAAGCCATAAAGAGTAGAAGCCTGTTTTACTAACATAGCTTGAGCGTCAGGGATTTTTACTTTAGCTATTTTTTCTAGGTATGCGACCTTGTGAGCAGAAACTAAAGCCGTCTCTCTACTAGTAACAGGGAAGCCATCAACTACGGCAGATAACTCAGCTTCTTTAACTAGTCCTTGTAATTGAGGGAAAAACGTTACTAGCTCTCGGTAAATTTGAATGTTGTTCATATAAGCCTCTTACTGTTCATTACGTACAATTTTGAAACGAGGATTACCCTTCTCAGTCGTTAGATGAGGTAGGCCTTCAACGTATCTCCAATCATTGTAGTTAAATATCTTAGCACTACCATCTGGCATAATAACCGCTCCTTGAGGGAGCGCATTCTCAAAAGTCTCGGTAGCAGAGGGATTGATAAAGTTACCAATGAGTTGCTGGGTGAGATTATGAGAATAACTATCGAACATATTTGCACGACGATTTAGAGTTGGTGTAGCTGCTACTAAAGCCATCGCTTTGACTCTTTTCTCATCAGGGTCTTGCTCTGAGCGAATACCTTGTAAAATATGCTGTAAATATGCGTTATTCTCTCCAGCCTGAGCACGTCCCATAAGACTGGCCACAATACCTGAAGCCATACCTACTCCCACACCTGCCGCCAGAGGCAAAGATACTCTCTTGGCTATATCCATCATCGCAGTAGGATTGCCAAAAGACTTTGTCAGAGCCGCTACAGTTGGAATAGTCACCAGCCCAGTAGTGAGCATGGGTAACACGGAATGTAGAAAACCTACTCGTGCACCAGAGGCGATAGTAGTACCCAGCGATGGGGTAATCTTAGTAGCAGGGTGATTGGCACTAAGGTCCGCGTACTGTTTAATGATCTCGGCTCTTTCAAGGGCATCTAGTTTATTGAACTGGGAATTATCCATCATAGAAGGTACTGTAAGAGCACCGCCCGTCATTTGATTGGCCTGCAGTAAGCTCCGGGCAATCAGTTCTTCTTTAGTAATAGGCATAGGAATCTCCTGTAAAGTCTGCATCTATTTTAAGCCACATTTCCCACTTAAAGAAGCTTTTTATCAGTGTTACACCTTTCTAACACGCTGTTCTAATGTTGTTTTTCATAGATTTGGACCTGGCTCTCGAAATAGAGAAAACCATGTTACAACCTAAGTTACAGATGTTACAGCCTTTGTAACATTTTTTTGGAGCTAAACCCTTGATATTATTAGGTTTTCTTCAAAATGTTACAAAGTTACGGAAGTTACGAAAAATATATGTCAACT